>Ga0310690_10000052_pt1 | contig 253081 bp, 230 predicted proteins | sample AusTroGonzalo_MG_2_FD_207661 | JGI IMG/M metagenome (GOLD analysis project Ga0310690, IMG submission 207661) | Bovine rumen microbial communities from tropical cattle in Woodstock, Queensland, Australia - Gonzalo_04 (v2) (version 2) | ecosystem: Host-associated > Mammals > Digestive system >... | reverse complement strand
TTTCCTATTGTACATCATTAACAACAATCCCATCAAATTTATTTAGCGGTATTACCACCGGTGCAAATTATATGTTTAGCGGCACATTTTACGGTTGTACGAATTTATCCGGCTATATTCCACCATCCACATTTGCGGGATTGATTGCGAATAACCATCCAACCGCAACCAATATGTGGACCGGCACATTTGCCAACACCCAATTATTAACATCGTGTCCGTCTGGAACAACACAATATACAACGGGATATGAATCTGATTGGGCGGGTAAAGTTTCCTGTAACCCGACGACGACGTTGACGATTACTTTGGATGATGGCGATGCCAACACATCGGTTGCGCCGGGCACGGTCTATTTGGATTTCGGGACGGGCTGGTATTCCGATGCGGGCGCGACAACGTCCATATCGACATTGACCACGGTTCCGTCAAAATCCGGCTATATATTCAATGGATTTTGGTCGGGTGCGAACGGCACCGGCACACAAATAATTGCGCCAAACGGCGGGTTCGTCGCGTCTGGATCCGCATTGACGTTCACGGTCAATAACGCCACCATTTACGCAGATTGGCGCGAACAATTCAGTGTTTCTTATTCATGTGGCGACGGCACCGGCACCGCGCCAACCGGCACGACGGTCATATACGGCACATCATTCACGCCGGCGGCAAATACGTGTTCCAAGAGTGGTTATATATTCACGGGTTGGGGCGTATCCGACACAAATGACACGGTCAACGGCGCGTTCACATGGCGATACAGTGCGAATAAAACATTGACCGCGCAATTTGAAACCGCTAAATTCAGCGTGACCACAACGAATTTATCCGCGAACACAGAATTCAAATTCGGTATGTCTGCGGCGGGCGTGTTCACAGTAGATTGGGGCGACGGCACAGTCGAAACAATCGACCGCACCAATAACACTGAATATGAATTATACAGCCACACATATACCACCGCCGGCGTTAAAACCATAGGCTTTACCGGCACCGCAACGGGGTATAACGACCCAGAAGATATTTTTACGCCGGCGATTGTATTCGGGAGTTACGATAATGGTTTTATCATTGAAGATTTAACAGAATATTTCGTTGATTCTATATCTGGATCGTTGGGGGCACTGTTCCCAACATTGGGTAATGGTGCAACACAGCAACCAATATTCTATGGAACATTTGCACATACGAATATAAGGTCGATACCATCTGGGCTGTTTGATGGTGTGACGGGTTCAACATATCACATGTTTGACGGCACATTTGAGGGTTGTGAAAACTTGGAATCAGTTCCGGCAAATTTATTTAGCGGCGTCACTGGTTCGGCAGAAATTATGTTTGCTTACACATTTTCCGGTTGTACATCATTAACAACAATCCCATCGGATTTATTTAGTGGTATTACCACCGGTGCACACGAGATGTTTGCCAGCACATTTTTTGGTTGTACATCATTAACAACAATCCCGTCAAATTTATTTAGTGGTATTACCACCGGCGCAAGTCATATGTTTGCCAGCACATTTTACGGTTGTACAAAATTAACAACAATCCCATCAAATTTATTTAGCGGTATTACCACCGGTGCAAATTATATGTTTGCCAGCACATTTTACGGTTGTACAAAATTAACAACAATCCCATCAAATTTATTTAGTGGTATTACCACCGGCGCAGATGATATGTTTTATTACACATTTTCCGGTTGTACATCATTAACAACAATCCCATCAAATTTATTTAGCGGTATTACCACCGGCGCATATTCTATGTTTGACGGCACATTTAGGGATTGTACATCATTAACAACAATCCCGTCAAATTTATTTAGCGGTATTACCACCGGAGCAAATCATATGTTTAGCCAAACATTTTCCTATTGTACATCATTAACAACAATCCCATCAAATTTATTTAGCGGTATTACCACCGGTGCAAATTATATGTTTAGCGGCACATTTTACGGTTGTACGAATTTATCCGGCTATATTCCACCATCAACATTTGCGGGATTGATTGCGAATAATCATCCAACCGCCGATCATATGTGGAGCGGCGCATTTACCAACACTCAACTGGCAACATCATGTCCGTCGGGAACAACACAATACATAACGGGGTATGAAGGTTCTGGCGCCACCACGTGGAACGGCAAAGTTTCCTGTACCCCGACGACGACGTTGACGATTACTTTGGATGATGGTGATGCCAACACATCGGTTGCGCCGGGCACGGTCTATTTGGATTTCGGGACGGGCTGGTATTCCGATGCGGGCGCAACAACATCCATATCAACATTGACCACGGTTCCGTCAAAATCCGGCTATATATTCAATGGATTTTGGTCGGGTGCGAACGGCACCGGCACACAAATAATCGCACCAAACGGCGGGTTCGTCGCGTCTGGATCCGCATTGACGTTCACGGTCAATAACGCCACCATTTACGCAGATTGGCGCACACCGTACACCGTCAATTATTCATGCGGTTCGGGTTCTGGAACTGCGCCGGCAAACGGCACCGCTAATTTTGGCGCAACATTTACCACCGCGGCGAACACGTGTTCAAAGAGTGGATATATGTTTGCCGGTTGGGCGGTATCCGGCACTAATGACGTTGTTTCTGGCGCGTTCATATGGAATTACAATTCGAACAAGACGCTGACTGCGCAATTTGAAACCGCTAAATTCAGCGTGACCACAACGAACCTGGACGCGGGCGATGAATTCAGGTTCGGTATGTCCGCGGCGGGCGTATTCACAGTAGATTGGGGCGACGGCACAGTCGAAACAATCAACCGCACCAATAACACCGAATATGAATTATACAGCCACACATACACCACCGCCGGCGTTAAAACTATCAAATTCGCCGGCACCGCCACAGGGTATAACGACCCAGAAGATATTTCTACGCCGGCGATCGCATTCGGACTCTATGATAATGGTTTTGTCATTGAAGATTTAACAGAATATTTCGTTGATTCTATATCTGGATCGTTGGGAGCACTGTTCCCAACATTGGGTAATGGTGCAACACAGCAACCAATATTCTATGGAACATTTGCACATACGAATATAAGGTCGATACCATCTGGGCTGTTTGATGGTGTGACGGGTTCAACATACCATATGTTTGACGGCACATTTTCTTATTGTGAAAACTTGGAATCAGTTCCGGCAAATTTATTTAGCGGTATTACCACCGGCGCAAATGAGATGTTTTACGGTACATTTGACGGTTGTTCATCATTAACAACAATCCCATCAAATTTATTTAGCGGTATTACCAGTGGCGCAGATTATATGTTTGTTGGCACATTTTCCCATTGTACATCATTAACAACAATCCCATCGGGTTTATTTAGTAATATTACCACCGGCGCAACGTATATGTTTTATTCCACATTTGGCGGTTGTGAAAACATTAGCGGGTATATTTCACCGGCATTATTCCGCGGATTAATTAATAACGGTTCCCCGTATGAATCCGATATGTTTGAATATACATTTTACAATACTGACTTAACCGATGATTGTGGAAATTATGGTTTATCTGAATATGAAACGGGTTATGAACAATACTGGGACGGCCACGTTGCGTGTGGTAATTTATATACAACATGTCCGGTGGGTAAATTTATGCATCCGGATACTGGCGTTTGCACCGCGTGTCCAATCGGTTCATATAATGATGGCACAGTCGAAGAAGAATGTATCCCATGCCCATGGGGAACAACAACTTCTGGCCCCGGACAGTCTATGTGCAACGCCGAATGTCATAATAATATTGGTGTGTTGTATTATAAACGCCCAGAATGGGATTATGATGAATATACTGTGAATAATGTTTGCACAATCAGTTCTTGCAGTGGCGGATATTATCCGGTTATCAACGATACTGGTAATTTGTGCGCGTCCTGTGCCGAAACAACCGGCGGAACATACACGCACAGTCCAACCAGTGGTGTGTCGGTCTATAATTTGGATGAAAAATATGGTGGCGATGGACGTCGTGCGTGTTTCCTGTATCGCAGCGAAATCAACGGGTCATATATTAAAAACCCAGGCGATATGATGGCGTCTGAATGTCCCGCAGGATTTTATAACAACTATCCAGGCATAGACCCCGACGAAGAAGAACCAGATTATAATATTGTCTCTGGTCAGGCCATCCATTTCGGCGAAGCATATGACTGTGAAGTGTGTCCGATAAATACTTATTCAATTGGTGGTGCAACACAATGCACATCGTGCTTGCAAAACTATGCAACGTTCGGCGAAAGAAATTCGCCTGCATCGTGCCGTATTATGTGTGCCGGCGGATATTATCTGAAAGATGCTAATGATTTGGAATGTACTGCGGTTGGTGCGGGAAATTGGGCGGTTTCTGGATTCGTATCCCAAGGCAGTGTCAGCACATATCAATCGTGTCCTGTGGGGTTGACTAATATTGGATATGGTGTCGGCGCAGACGAAGAGGGCGATTGTGGACGTATCTTGCATGTCGGCGATAATATAATGTATCTGCGCACGGACCGTAAGACCGAACATACTTTGAATGTCAAAGTCGGCAATACTATATTCTATGGTAATATGGCGGCGGCTGATGTCAATATGAGTTATGGCGTCAATAAATCCTTAAAAGTCAGGTTCAATAATACTACGTATTCTGTGTATGACGATAGTGGTGAAACATATATCGCAGAACCAGAAGTATCTATACAGTTGGATCCAAATCCGGCTGCAAAAACTATCGTGCCGTCACAATATAACAGCGCCAGCGGCATGGATTGGTCTGCGGTTATGAATGATGCAGATCAAACTGAATTGTCTGGTGTCGGCAGATGTTCTACGACGACTGGCGCGAATGGCGCAATCAGTGCTATCGATTTCGAACCAAATGGCAACGGAACTCAGTGTTGGTGCAAAATCACAGATCCTGTGGAAGCCACCAGATGGGTTGCCGCGACCGCCAACACCAGTTGTTCTGAAAAATGCGGATACTATTGCGCGAATAATATGAAAGGGTCCAAGGCTAAGAATATTACATACAGAACTAACTTGTATTCGGCGGCGGGAATACTGAAACAATAAGGTGTTTTAACAGGTTTTATTTTTCAAGGCGATACAATCTTGCTTTTCCGATTTTATTTTTTGATTGTGTCACCTTGAAAAATGAAATTTTATGTGTTAATAATAAGGCATACAAATCAATCTATCAACAAACAAACACCACCAAATGGTGGTGTTTGTTTATATATAATGTTTTAAAATTATCGACTTACACAACTAGAATATGTTTGTGCAATCAAAGATGTTTCTGTCTGGCTTAATGTGGCCACAGGAACAATATAGCAACGTGCGCTGTCGCGAATAATGAACACTTTGGTTCCGCGTTTATATGCCGTTTGCATATTGTCCATCTGTGAAGACGATAAAAACGGATTTTGCGTTAATGGTAAATTAGATAAACCCGCCTGAACCACCTGAGCCGCGTCAGAATAATTATAAATTTCATACATAGACGTCACGTCCATAAATAAATCCTGAGTTGCGTATGGGTTTTCCGCCGTCGTTGTTGTCGTTGGAAACGCAACACCGGTTAACGCGGTTGCCGCAGCCTGTAATACAGGATAACCGGTTGTTTCCACGCGGGCAGTTGTGTTTATTTGCATGTTTTCACCGCACGCCAAATTCATACGATTAGTATAACTGACCAATACAGAATCAACCGCGGATTCCCAATTGCTGCCCTTAGAATTCAAATCCAAACTGACAATCTTTTCAGCCCAACCCCAAATGTTTGCGCCTACGTTTCCAGCGTTTGCAAAACGTGTCACCATTTCCGCAGAACCACCAACAACGCCTGGACCACAATAATCATTCAGCATTGTTTTTAATTTGCTGTCGGTTTCATTGCCGTATGTTAAAGCAACCGCGTGACATGACATAGCAGCCTCTAATTCACGACGACGTTGCAAGCATTCATCAGAGTGGGATTTTGTTAATTTATCCGCCATATTCGCCATGGACAGATATGACATAACCTCTTGTTCGACATACGACGGGCATAAACGCGCCGCAGTATTCATACCGCCACTTGTATTCTTGGTTCCCGTGGCATATTGTGGCAACAATATAGACATATCTTTTTGCAGGCACAACATTGCGTAATTATATAATTCGGTTTCTGTGGCAAAAGTATTTGTGCAACGGTTAGATGTTTTTCCAGGCACAACAGTCACATCGCCACAATAATCAGACAAACATTTGTAAATCTTTTGACGGCACGCACTGTCCACGTCGGGTTGCGTCACCAAAAAATAGGTGTTTTTTTGATTTTGAACATATGCATTAGCCAAACTCTTTTGACCACGTGAATCCGCAACCGCGTTATACGAATTAGATGATACCGCAGATGCAGCGTTCGTATGCGTCACCGATGCGCGTGCCGTATCATTTACCACAGATCCCGCCGACACTGCAGATGCAGCGTTCATTATCAAACATGCACCAACAAAACCAAATGTTGCTAATATTTTATTCATGGAATATCCCTCTCAATTGATAATCATTATATCACGATTGGAACATAAACGCAATAAAACTTTCATGATAAAATATAAAAAAAGTTGATTTAATCAAAAATGCTGGTATATTTTTTGTATGATGGTTGTAAATAATGAAATTTTGACACAAATTAATGACGACATTTCTGCCGTCAGGGGGTTTCTTTGACCCTATAAAAATCCAATCAGAAATAGATAAATTAACCAATATTTCAAACCAATCTGATTTGTGGGATAATCCTGAATATGCACGCGGAATTTTGCAGAAAAAATCAAATCTGGAAAAGCAGTTGGCAGAATTAAATCATCTGGAAACAGAATATAAAAATTTGGTTGATTTGTACGATTTATCGCCCGAAGACACAGACGTAAATAACGCCATTGCGAATTTGGCGGACGCCGCACATAGGGCTAAATTTATCACGTTGTTTCGCAATCCCGAAGATAACAATGGTGCGTTTTTGTTTATACAATCTGGGGCTGGCGGAACAGAGGCCCAAGATTGGGCGCAAATGCTGTCGCGTATGTATACTCGTTGGTGTGAAAGACATGGTTTTTCTATTGAAACAGTCGAAGAACACGCTGGCGATGTTGCTGGAATAAAAAGCATAACTTTTCGAATTTCTGGGGAACGTGCATATGGTTGGTTGAAAAACGAAATAGGTGTGCACAGATTGGTTCGAATTTCGCCTTTTAATGCAAACGGCAAACGTCAGACCAGTTTTGCATCTGTGGACGTATGGCCAGACGTTGACGATTCCATAGAAATCGAAATCAACGACAAAGATTTGCGCATAGATACGTATCGTTCATCGGGTGCAGGCGGTCAACACGTCAACAAAACAGACAGTGCTGTTCGTATTACTCACATTCCAACGAATACAGTTGTCACGTGTCAAAACGAACGCAGCCAAATTCAAAACAAAGAAATGGCGATGAAAATGTTGCGCTCTAAATTGTATGAATTAGAATTGCAAAAACGCGCTGCCGCCGAAGACGAGGCCAAGGCAAATCAGAAAAAAATAGAGTGGGGCAGCCAGATTCGCAACTATGTTCTTTACCCGTATCAGTTGGTCAAAGACGTGCGTACAAACGTTGAAAAAACGGATTCAAACGCGGTCTTGGACGGCGACTTAGATGATTTTATGCTGGCAATGTTGGCGCAATAATGAATATCTCAGATTTACATATTTCTGCAATTAATTATTTGTACCCGAACGCGAAAGAGGTTGCACTGCCACGCATTCGTGGGCATATCCGAGACGTCTATATCATAACAAATGAACGCGATGAAAAATTTGTATGCAGATTTTCAAATGAAAAGACAGCAAAACATAATTTGAACGCCAGTCAATTATTGACTAAATATTCTATACCTGTCCCACAAGTGACAATTTGCAAATACAATTCGCAATATTGTGAAATATACCCATTTATCAAAGGAAAAACATTTTGCGAAAGAATTTCAGACGGTTTGTCCAAAGACAAATTTGACCGTATTTACAATCAATTATTTGATATTGCATATAAAATATCACAAATCCCAGTTGATAATACATTGAACATATCGTTGCCATTACCAACGCGTCTTATTAAGGGGTTGTTTAACGTGTTAAATCCTGAATCAAAACGGCAATTATGTCATTATGATATGTATCCTTCGAACATAGTGCTGGACGACCAAGACAATGTTTGTGGATTGTTAGATTTAGATTCTGTGACACCGATTTCTTTGCGATTTGCATTATTTGTTGTTATGCGCGATGCCGCAATTCGCGGATATTATGATATAAAAACACTTGAAAAATTGTCTGAAAAACTAAACGAACCGTATAATAAGATAAGTTTAGACAGACAAATGAAAATATTTATGATGCAAAGAAATTTGATAAAATTCTTTCTAAGCGAAAAAATACGCAATCAATTGTTGAAAATTCGCATAAAATGATATAGTATAATCTGTATGCACCCATAGCACAACTGGATAATGCGTCGGCCTCCGAAGCCGGAGATTGCAGGTTCGAATCCCGCTGGGTGCGCCATAAATTCAAACCGGCTTTTGCCGGTTTTAATTTATGTTGCGTCAACCCGGGGTTTGAACCTTCGACAACTAAGTAGATTTTGGAAGTTTTACGCACCAAAATCGTCACGGTTGCCACGCAGGCATTTATGCCGAGTGAATCCCGCTGGGTGCGCCATCCGCTTTCGCTTACGCTACAGCGAGATTGGCTTCGTAGAAAACATATCTTTTCAAAATTATCAATTTACATTATTGAAATGTCCATCCGACAAAGGTATATCCACGGCGGGATGGTGGTGTTGATGGCGTGGTAAATGCCCCGCCATATGTGCATGTTCCAGATTCATAAGTGTTGCCATCTGCATCTTCCCAATTAAGCGTGATAGTATTCGCACCACATTATTCCCGTTCAATATTACTATATTGCTTATTCACAACAAAAAATGTTGTTGGGATTTTGCCCATATAGGCATCTTTGACGGCGTTTTTCAATTCAGGGTGTTTCACCAAAGTTTTTTCAATAATTGCCAATGCCTGATTAATTTGTTCTTCGACAGCGTGCATCGTATCTATTTTATTTTCGTACACACGCCAATTCACGGACAGTGCGATATCTTGCAGTTTATTTACATCTCTTTTTGGCATATTTATAATAATCAGTGAATATATCGCGCGTGCCATTTCCATATCTGGTTGATTAAACATTTTTAAATATTTATCAGACATTTCAGGATACATTTTTTTCAATACTTCGAAATAGCGTGCGATTAATCGATTAAAAAATACTTCGGGTTGTTCGTCATATTCTGGGTCTTTGTCTTTGATAGAACAAATAAAAGCACTAAGTCCGACACCAGTTAGCGCGATAGCCAACATATACAATGAAAACGCGATGTGTTGGCCGGTTGTTTGTTGAAAATGGTATGTTTCAGGCATACGATATCCTGAAATGCCCGCACCACCAAAAAACAAAATCAGAAAAAAACATGCGACTATTTTTGCAGCGCGATTTTTATTTTTTGCCTTGTTCTTTGCGTTTTTTATGCCTTTTTCAACAATCCGGGATGCATCAACAAAAGTTCGGTTATCAACCAAACCGTGTAAATAATTGCTATAAAGTTGACGATTTTGTAATTTTTTATTTGGCCACATTAATTCTTCGTCGCGGTCAAAACGTTTTAAAATATCTTTATTCATACTATCAGAGTCATCAGACATAACTTCATCCTATATATATGTCAAAACCATTATAGTTGTTTTAGGTTTTAAGTCAATTAAATGTTTTACTTGATTTATAGGGGCAAAAACGCTAGTTTTTCTTTTGAAAAAATGCTATAATTTTTTTATATAAAACCGCGCACCCAAAGATTTACTACGAATAAAGTTTTCTTTATTGGCAATGAATTGGCGGGTGCGCACATAAGATAACTAAACAAAAGGATTTATATATGGTGAAAGTCAAAGAAACAACAACTATCGCTGATAAGCCGGCGCATGAATCTGATATAAATGATGATAAAATATATTTTATGGCGCTGGGTGGGTTGGAACACGTCGGGCAAAATATGTATGTGTATAAATATCGCGGAAAATATCTGGTCGTCGATTGTGGAATGGGATTTTTAGAAGAAGAAATTGGCGCAGGTGACGTTCAATATTGTGATACAACATGGCTGGAAAAACATAAAAAGGACGTGGTTGCTTTCGTTATGACGCACGGTCACGAAGACCACATTGGTGCATTAAAATATATATGGCCGAAATTCAGAAAGCCGATATATTGCACACGGTTTCCCGCAGAAATTTTGCGTCGTACATTCCAAGGCTCCGAAATGGATTTCGACCCAGACAAAGACATTGTCGAATTTGACCATCATGGCGCAGAATTGGATTTGTCGCCGTTTATTGTTGAAACTTTCCACGTCACACACTCCGTTCCCGAAGCGCAAATGTTGATAATCAAAACGCCTGCGGGCAAAATTTTGCATACGGGCGATTGGACGTTTAATGATGGAAATCCAATCGAAGACAATACTAATTATGAACGTTTGGCAGAGATAGGTTCTGACCCTAAATTGTTGGCGTGTGTTTGTGATTCTACGTCGTCTGAACGCCAGACACCACAAACAACTGAAATTCAGGTTCGTGAAACATTGACCGAAATTATGAAAAATGCCCCTGGGCGTGTGTTTGTGACTGGTTATTCGCGCAGTTTAGCACGTATAAAAATGTTTGCTGAGGCGGCACATGCTGCCGGTCGTGTTGCGTCTATCAAAGAGCGCAGCAATCCAAATCCTGTGCCATATGTTGGATTGCCTGAATTCCGTGAAATTGGAATTGCGTATGGATATTTAAACCCAGATGAAATTTACCTGCACGAAGAAATCAAAGATTTACCCGCAGAAAAACAGGCTATATTCTTGACCGGTTCCCAAGGGGAAAAATTTGCTATGTTGACACGGTTATGCGGCGGATATGTCAAAGAATTAAAATTATTGCCAACTGATACGGTTGTATTCAGTGCGATTATTATTCCAGGCCGCGAACAAGATGTTTCGTATCTTTATAATAAATTAGCGCGCATGGGAATAAAAACATTTACTATATTCGATACAGATAACCTACATGCGTCGGGACATGCGGGGCGCCCTGAATTCGAACGTTTTTATGAAATGGTTCATCCCCAGGTTTCAATTCCAATGCACGGTGAATATATATCTGAAATGTTAAATGGCAAGATGGCAATGGAACGTGGTGGTGCTAAACATATGATGATTGTTCATAATGGTGATATGATTGCACTGAAAGACGGCGAAGAACCATATGTGTGTGAATCTGTGCCGGTTGGATTTGTCGTTATGGAAGGAGAAACCGAACGCAGTGCGGACGATCCTGTATATAAAACACGCAAGAAAATTGCATCAAATGGCGCGATATTTGTGACTTTGCCTGTGGATAAACGTGGATTTTTAAAAGGCGTCCCAGAGGTTTCCAGTGTTGGTATTTTTGAAACAGATGATACTGGTTTTATGAAACGTCAAATTCAAATAGAAATCACGAATGCTATTGATAAATTGACCAAAACTGAACGCAAAGACAAAAATAATTTACACAAAGCAGTCCAGGCAGCGTCTAACAAAGTTGTACGTGCTGCGTTGGGTGCAGATAAAAAACCGCAATACAGCGTTCATTTCGTAATGAAATAATAATAGAGTACCCATTAAAAGTCCGACAAATGTTTTGTCGGACTTTTTTGTTGAAAAAAATCATACACGGACTTGATACAAACCTGTTTTTTTGATATAATATGTGTCATGAAAATAACCAGAAGACAACTTTTGAAAACGGCGGGATTTAGTGCACTTGTTATCGGATTTTCACCGCGTATCGCGTTTGCATCGCCGAATTCGTTGAAAAATATCAGAACGGGGATCCAACCTGGTGAAAAAACACGTCTGGTTATTGAAACTAGTGCGCGACCATCATATTCTTTTTCATATGGTGAAAAGCAATTAATAGTGAATTTATCAAATACTAATGGACATGGCGATGTAAAACCGGCATTGGCAAAGGGGACATTGATAACACGTATCACACAAATTCAAGATAATTCACAATTACAAATTGTCGCTACGTTATCTGGGATGATTGATGCGATTGACAAGACCCAGGTTATGATATTGGAACCAAATGGCGACAACGACTATCGATTGGTGATTGATTTTACGCGTGGCACAGGGCGCGGAATAAATCCTGATGCAACTGTTGCTGTCGCAAAGAAAGATGAAAACAAAGCCACATTGAAACCAGATACAAAACAACATATAATCGTAATAGATGCAGGACATGGTGGTAAAGACCCTGGCTGTATTGGTAGGGGCGGAACCCAGGAAAAAACGATAGTGTTGTCTGTTGCAAAAAAACTGAAAAATCAATTAGATGCGAACGGATATAAAACCTTTTTAACGCGTTCAAATGATACGTATTTGAAATTGGGAGATCGCGCCGAAATTGCCGAGAAAAAACACGCTGATTTATTCATATCTTTACATGCAAATGCGAACCCTAGTCGTGATGTAAGGGGCTTTTCAGTATATACGCTGTCTGAAAAGGCGTCAGACGAAGAGGCTCAAAAATTGGCAGAATCTGAAAACGCTGCTGATAAAATTGATGTTGATGGATTTGAACAATTTTCCAAAGATATTCGTGTTGCTTTGTCTGCGTTGCAACAGCATGCGGTTGCAGAATTAAGCGAAGAATATGCTAACGGTTGTGCAAAAAGTTTGAACCGTGCATCAATTGATCAACAACCTGGACCTGCCGTGCGGCATGCGCCATTTGCGGTGTTGCGGTCAACTGTGCCTGGGGCTTTGATTGAACTGGGGCATTTGTCTAATAAAAAAGAAGAAAAATTATTAAAATCAGACGATCACCAAAACAAATTGGTTGCGGCGATTGTAAAATCCGTGAAATCCTATGATTTTGACGTATAAAAGAACGCCCAAATAGGCGTTTGATTTTTTATTATTTTGTTTTTAACCTCTTTATATATAACTTTCTTAAACCCGCATCGGGCAGGGTGGTTTCTTTAACAAATTCAAAGCCTCTGGCTACCGTTTTCCAACTGCTGATGTTTTCAGGATGTATTTTTGCCACGGCGTAGTCAAATCCCAAATCTTTCGCTAAATCTAACAACAACAATCCTAATTTTACAGCGATTCCTATTCCGCGGTATTCGGGCAAAACCAAAACGCCCAATTCGCAAACTTTATAATTATTCAATTCTAATTCTTGTTTCAAATCCGCCACCCAGTCTTGTGATAAATAAAGTTGTGCCATACCAACCAATTTATCGCCGTCATACGCTCCATACAAAGGAGCATAATTTACATCATCAAACATATTATCCAATTCCCATTGGCTATAAGGGATAAAAAATGCCGGATTTTTCAGACCGCCTAAAACAACATCTATTAATTTGAACAATTGTTCTTTGTCGGATTCTGGTATTTTTTTATATGTCAGATTCATCGTGGCGTCCTCATTTAATTCTATTTACTTTATAGAACATACCTTGGCGGCTGAAATTTTTGATGTTTTTTGCGCCAATATAACTGCCACAACTGCGCAATGCACCACAAATATCATTTATGGTATCGCGTATTGGACCTGTGAACGGGACAAATTTGCGTTCCACACCTTCACTGGTACCTGATTTGGTTGTTTCGCCATAGTTTTCCTGTTGAGCACGAAAACTGCTCATACCATAATATTCTTTGAAAACTTTTTGTTCAATAATCGGTTCGTTGGTTTGTGCGTCAATTTCATCTGTTTTTATGTATTTTACAACTTTGTTGCTGTCAGATTCTTCACAGCCCACGAACATAGAACCCGACATACAAAAATCAGCGCCTGCGACAAAAGCCTTGCAAAAATCGCCGTTTTGTTTGAATCCACCATCAACAATAACATATCCGCCAACCTGATGTGCGGCATTGGCGCAATCAATTGTTGCAGATAATTGTGGACGTCCACAGCCTGTCTGATTGCGGGTCATACAAATCAGACTGGGACCAATACCTTGTTTCACCAAATTAGCCCCCGCCAGAATTAATTTTTGGGTTTCGTCACCACTGCACACGTTGCCAACGGCTATAATTTTTGTTGGGAACATTTTACGCAGAGTTTTTACACAATCAGTAATTTCTGGTATATATGCATTTGGAACATCTAACAAAACACTAAATCCTGCGTTTGCAGATTTTTCTATGTCGTTCAGTTTTTGTAATTCGCTGTCCCAATTCCTTTTGCCGACCGTCACAAATAAACGTGCCAATGCAACAGTGTTATCAACGCCGTCGTCTTCAACCGCACAATGATTCTCAGGATTTGTTGAAATATCTTTGATGAATTCAGATATTTGTGCCGCAGTATAAAATTTATGCAACGTTGCGCACATCTTGTTCTTTAATAATTCTTTGGCAACGGCAAAAGTCCCAGTTTGGGTCATATTTGCCGACATTATTGGAACACAGCGTAAATGCAAATTTTTAAAATTTCGTATGATTTCTACTTCGCCCCTATGGTTAATAGTCGTTGTTTGTGGGGCAATCAATACATCATCAAAATCCAGTTGAATATCATTGTGTATAATCATGGCAGAATCCTTTCAAAACATTTGTGCGCTTTGCACGCAATAACGAAAATTAGTGGCGGAGACGAAGGGGTTCGAACCCTTGATACAGTTGCCTGTATACGCGATTTCGAGTCGCGCGCATTCAACCAGCTCTGCCACGTCTCCGTTATCATTTAGCAGTTGAATTATATATAAATCAAATAAAAAATCAACGGTTTAATTTGAATAGATTTTTTCTTATAACAATATTATATAAAATAATATAAAATCCACGTATAAGCGCAAAGGAATCCCGATGAAAACGTTTTATGACCAGGTCTATGATATTGTTGCAAAAATCCCCAGTGGCACTGTCACAACATATGGCGATATTGCGAAAATGTTGGGGCATCCGCGCGCCGCACGTTTTGTGGGCTATGCTATGAATGCATCTTGTGAAACCGATAATTTGCCATGGCATCGTGTCACTTTTGCAGATGGACGTTTGTGGGACGGGCAATGGGAAAAATTCCAGCGCGATTTATTAACCAAAGAAGGTGTTGGTTTTACCAAAGATGGTCGAATTGATGTTGAAAAATACAGATGGCGTCCTGAAAGTTTGAAAGCGCCAATTGATTTAAATGATATGCCTTTGAAATTTTGAATTTTTTTTATCTTTTTTGTAATAAAAAACTTTATTTTTTGTAAAATATGGTATGATATATATACCGTATGATAACAAAAAAGGTTTAATAATGAAACGTTCTGATTTGATAAGAAGCCTGCAAGTACAGTTTAAAAATATGCGTGAATCTGATGCAATGGCTATGTTTGATACTGTGATGGATGAAATGAAATCTGCGGTTGCAGACGATAAAAGAATCGAAATTCGTGGTTTTGGAACTTTTCAACCACGTAATCGTGCAACAAAAACCGGATATAACCCCAGTACGGGCGAAACGATGTTTTTACCGGCTAATAAAACAATTTTATTCAAACCAAGCCGTGAATTGACCAAGAAAATGAATGGATAAATAAGATGTCTGCTGGAATAAAAAACCATAATCGTGACAGATACGAACGTGTCCGCAGATTGATGTGGATTAAATGCGAAGCCTGTGGTCGTTTGGTATATTACAAAGATTACAAAAACAATAACTATGTTTGTCCGCGGTGTGGGCGTGCATTCATTATGACGCCAAAACAGCGTTTTGATTTGCTGTTTGATGATGTTTCGTGGCAAAAATATGAATTGCCTCAAAATACTGATGACCCACTGAATTTTGTGGACAGAACATCATACAAAGACAGATTAGCCGAAGCACGCAGTGACACTGGAACCCACGATGCTATTTCGACTGCAGACGGCAAGGTTGCAGGCATAAATACAACTGTGTGCGTTATGAACGGTGACTTTATGATGGGGTCAATGGGACGTGCCGCGGGCGATGCCATTGTGGCCAGTATTGAACACGCTATTGAATTGAAAAATCCGTTTGTTATGGTGACGTGCAGTGGCGGCGCCCGTATGCAAGAAAATATTTTGTCGTTAATGCAAATGGCGCGCACTACGGTTGCAGTGAATAAACTGCATGAAAATAAATTGCCATACATTGTTATTTTAACAGACCCAACATTTGGTGGCGTGACCGCATCATTTGCGATGCTGGGCGACGTTCATATTGCCGAAGCAGGCGCACGTGTTGGATTTGCGGGTCGCCGTGTAATTGAACAAAATATACACGAAAAATTGCCATCTAATTTCCAAACTGCTGATTATCTGTATGCGCATGGTATGGTTGATATAGTTGTCCCACGTGTTGAATTAAAAGCTGCGTTGGAACGCGTGTTAAAAGTGCTAACTAAACAACCAGGCGATGCCAAAGTAATAGACATCAAAATGCCTAAATTTGACGCACCAAAGAAATCGCGAGATATGGGAAAAACGCCTGAATACGATCGTGTTTTGATGGCGCGTAATGAAAACAGACCGCACTTTTTGGATTATGTTGCCGGCATAGTTGATGATTGGACATACCTTGCAGGCGACAGATGTTTTGGCGAAGACGCCGCGATGGGATCTGGGTTGGGGTATTGGTATGGTATTCCTGCGGTTATTATTGGGCAAGAAAAGGGTCGAACCATAGAAACACGCCAACAACATCGTTTCGGTATGCCTAATCCAGAAGGTTATAGAAAGGCTCAACGTATGATGAAATTGGCGGAAAAATTCAATCTGCCTTTGATTTCTTTGTTTGATACTGCGGGGGCTTTTGCTGGTGGTGCGGCGGAAGAACGTGGACAGTCTCAGGCGGTCGCCGCAACCATATCAATGGGATTAAAAATGCGCGCGCCATACGTGGCAGTTAATGTAGGCGAGGGTGGTTCTGGTGGTGCCATAGCAATCGGTACGGGCGATAAAATTATGATGTTGGAAAACGCAATTTATTCGGTAATTGCGCCTGAATCTTGTGCCAGTATTTTATGGAAGGATAATAAGTTCAAGGCTCAGGCTGCGACCGCATTAAAATTGACTGCGCGCGATATGGCTTCGTTGAATGTGATTGATAAAATAATAAACGAACCATCAGGCGGGGCGCAACAAGATTGGCAAACAACAATGGAAATGGTGGCTAAATCTGTTGCAGATGCAATCAAGGAATTACAGGATATCCCCGTGGACGAATTGCCGACAATGCGCGCAAAAAAATTCTTGGCTATGACGCGTGATGTTGAAATATATCAGCCCGAACATGTCCCAGAAGAAAAGCAAGTATAATTAAAAAAAACGCCGTTTTGGCGTTTTTTTAATTTCTGATCAATAAACGCCAATTACAAACAGATATTAATACACTGATTTTATGATATTGAATTAATTTCTTTAACCAATGACGTCTGAATTCTTGCAGGGCCATACGGCGCATTTGGTGCATTGGAATTTTTGGTCCAAATTCGATTATGTTCGCGCCACATTGATAAATACCTTGGCTGTCATGACATTTTTGTTTTATAACCGGTGTCACAGGGAATATTTCGTATGCGTATGCCTGTTTTGGTAATCCAGATTTTAAAACATCATGCCACAACATGGCATCAAAAGCATTGTCTGAAAAGTGAAGCACTGGGGTTTTGTGCTGTATATATAAACCTTCGATTACGGGGAATCTGGCGACAAATCGTATCCCAGGTTTTATATCTGAAACATCAGCAATATCATATGCCGATTTGAATAGTGAATCTGTTGTAATGATTTTATAACATCGGTTCATCGTGCAACAGCCAATTATAAATTTTTACAGCATCTGGGGCGGATGGATATGGGTTTTCTTTGGGAATCTGATTGTGTTCAAATTCTTGTTTTATTTGATTTATCAATAAACTTGGGCAAAGTTGGCGGTCTATTCTGATAATTTCGGCGCCACATTGATAAAAACCTGCTGAATCGCGACATATTTGTTTTACAATAGGTGTCAAAGGCTGCACGACATATATTGTGGCTTCCCATACTTGATGGTCTGTTAACCTTAAAAACCATAACAAACCGTCTAATGCGTTATCTGTAAAATGCATTACAGGAAATTTGGATTGGATTTTTACTCGTTGTTTGTTATCGTCAAAGAAAAACATTTGTGCTTGTAAAATAGTATCGCAGGGGATTTTGCCACAATCATCAAAATGATATATGCGTTTCAGAAAAGATCTTTGTGTAACTGTTTTATAGTATGTTTTCATATGATTTATCCCGCAATACGGACATATTATAAACAAAAATATGTATTTGTCAACGTATTAAGATTTAAAATACAAACGTATAAAAACGCATATCAATCATTTAGCAATTTTAATCGAACGGCGATTTAATAATATAATTTACTTTGATTGTTTTGTTTAATTGTGTGTTGTGCAAAGTGCACGATACATCTGTATTTTTTTGGATTTTTTCTGCATAAAAGGTTGGATGCCCAATTTCGGCATGTTGGGGCCATACAGTTGATTGTCTGCAATCGCTAACTGTCAAAAGGGTATAGCCGAAATGGTAATCTTTGGGCATTAAATTACCCGTTTCAAGATAAGTATCATCGCGGGCCATCTTATCAGCCATTGGATTATAATAAGTTATGTTTTTGTTTATATCATCAACAACCATTTGAATCACGTCTTCATTATGTTCAGATGTTTCAATATAAACTGGATTGGCAATATAATTTGATACGGTGTTTTCAACACGCGCATAAGTATCTTCACTGATATTTATATTATTGCGCAAAGTCTGTATTTTGGAACATTGAGCATAAAAGTCCATTTTTCTCCAACTTACCTGATCATCGTCATTTTGCATTTCTTTCATAGCATTCATAGATTGTGGCAATTTTTTTAATATATTATTATGGCTTTCAATCATTTTGTAATATTCTGGGGCAGGGACAGTATAGTCATATTCTTTTGCGGTCAGCGGTGACAGTGTTTGTAAATATTCTGAACAATTCAAAAAATCCATGTCAGAATCGCCAACAGTGCGCTGTTGGTTGACACCATCAACAAAACTTTGATAGCGTTCCATTTGTTGATCATATGTTTCAACATTTGTCAGTCCTGTTTGCTTAGATGCATTATCTCTGTCGCCAGTTTTATATTTTACGGTCATCAATCCGTTTGCACCAGATTGTACCTTTGTGCCAACTAAAAACTTTAAATACCACGCCGCACCATATTCAGGCGTATTGCAAAAAAAGATTGTTGAACCATCTTTGGTGCATGGATTTGATGGGGCGTTTTTGTTTGAACAATTTAAAAAACATTGAAATTCGTTATCTTTCGCAGAAAACACACCATAATTGTATTTTGGATCCAGTCCATAATAATCTGTTTCTTTGATAACATGCTGTTTATTTACCGAATACTCTGTAGTTCGGCCACCATTAACCGTATAATCATTTTCAATCATATCATTATGCACAGAAACAATCTGCCTGACAAGATCTTCGCACATGGACATTTTGTCTGATTCCGTCAAAGATTTATCTGTATGGCGAACACAACAATCCATCATTGTATACAAAGAAATACCCCGTATCGTATTTAAGCATCTCGCAAAACCGTCTTTGTCAATAACATTAGATGTCACGCGCCCCAGGACTTCTTTTACGGCGCTTGGATTAATAACGTCGTCCATGGGACCAACGTGCTCAGACGCCAGTGCTGTTAAAACACATATATTTGCAATCAATAATGAACAAGACAATGTTTGTTTAATCATTTTACACGCCCCACATTTTATGGTGTTTTTAAAATTAGCTCAAATCTTACTGTGAATTCTGTATTTGTTATTCTGTTTTTTACCTTGCATTCAACATCAGGAAAAAAATTGGTAATCACATTGCCGACAACGTCATAGTGTTGAACACAATCGGTTTCGTTAACATAACTGTATCCAAAATCCAAGCCACGATACCACTCTGAATCCAAAATATTTAATTTTTCGTTTATCTCAGCCGCGGCAGAAAATTTTTGGTTTTTGCTGATATATAACTTTACTGGCCCAGCCAAATATGTTTTTACAGCATTTTCAACCCGATCCATGGTGGCTTCGCGTTTTTTTATTTCTGCTAATTTGTCGGCCAATTCCGAACACCGGCTGTAATCATCTATACGTTCCCAATCACCGGTATCGCTGTAATCAGATTGTGTTTTTACCGTCCCATCGTTTTGATAATATGACAATACATGTAACAATTCAGAATTATATTTTTCAATCAACCAATAATAATCATTACCGTCGGTTAACGGTACATATTGATATTGTTTTGGACTTATGGTGCTGGCGTTGTTAAGAAACTGTTTACAATCTAAAAAATCGGTGTCACCAGGTTGTGCGTATGCCATATCATGGTACAACGTATTATATTCCGCTATTTGTTCACTAAATTCAACTGGGCGTGATATGGTTGCTTCTTTGTTGTTGCCATATTTTATAGTGGTCATAACAAAAACCGGGTCGTATTCTACTTTTGTTCCGATAACAAATTTATTTTTTATACAGGCAAAAATTGTATCCCCATCTTTTGTGCAACCATAATCTTCTGGACCATCTGTGCAATCAAAAAAGCACTGAATTTCGTTTGTTCTGGAATCAAAAACACCACGCGTAAAGTCATGAAAACTAGGCTGCCAAGGTACATCTGTTTTTGCAATATAATACTTTCCATCTGGCGAATATATTTTGTCGCCCTGTCCAGTTATGCCATTATTTGCACGATTATCAATCAATTCATTGTGTGCATTAACGATTTGTTTAACAAAATTTTGGCACCCATAAACCTGTTGGTTTGCATCAGCCGATTTTTTAGTGTTGTCCAAACAGCATGTCATTAAAAAATACATAGATACATCAGGTTCGTTTTTTATGCACGTGGCAAAGCCTTTCTTGTCAATAACAGTATCTTTTGTTTGAATCATTACGTCTTTTACCGCAACTGGGTTAACAACTTTGTCAAATGGCGACAACGACTGATTTGCGTGTCCACCACACATATACAAAGCCAAGACGGCAAAAACAGGTAACGAACCAAATGTTTTCATCATTGTAATAACCCTGTGCATTTTTCAGAAACAGTCGCAACTTTTTTTATTGCGGAAATTTGTGCCGCATTAAACACCGTTGCGCCAGCGCTGGCGATAGTGCTGCCTACGGCCATCACATTTGCAGCGGTATTTAAATTCTTTTCTGTTTTTTTGTCACCTTCACGTGTTTTTTCAGTGTTCGCCATGACGCTGGTTGCCGTCCCCACGCCACCAGCCACCGCACCAACTGTTGATGCAAACATCGCGCTGCGCGCTTTCTTGTCAATTGGTGACAAATCTAAATATTCATATTCGCGACAGGCTGTATAAATATCTTGGGCTTCACTGACATCTTCGCCTGCAACTTGTGCTTGGTTAATAGCATTTTTTAATACATGAACAGCCGCAACACAGTCATCAATTTTTGCCTTTAAATCATCATCAACGCGATTTTTATTTGCAATCAACGCGCCGGCAATATTCGTTGCAGTGCTGCTGGCCAACAACCCAGTGCGCCAATTCCCTAATTTTTTTGATTTTTCTTCGGCCTCATTAATAGAACGTTTTACATCTGCCACACTGTTAAATTGGTATTCTTTGAAAAATGCATCAACGTCATCATTAACAATACGCTCGTGCTTTATATTCATGGCATGTCTTTCAATCAAATCGTCTAATACAGCCTGCCACTTTTCGGTTTTTTTATCGGTTTTTGCCTTTGCAATACCAACAGCGGTTGCACCGACACCCAATCCAGTTCCAACACCAGTGATAGCAGTGTTTATGCCCGCCAATTTTTTCATACCCGCTAAATCGTCGTCAATGCCAACACAGGCGCGATACGTTCCCTGTAATGCGGACGTTAAATCAGAAACTTCGGCCCAAGACATATTGCATAACAACAACAAAGACATTCCTAAAATATATTTTCTCATAAAACCCTCGCTACGTTAATCATGTCTTGTATTATATCACAAAACATATTCCCAACCAAGACAAAAATACAAACATAATAAATATTGGAAATATACGTTTTTTTTGGTATAATACTGGGTATGAGTTTAAACAAAATCACTTTCAAAGAAAAATCTGATTCAATACACGAATTAGAATTAAATGCAAAAAATGGCACGGTTGGGGCAGTTGAATTGTTGCAACGTTTTTATGCCGAACTGGATGAAATGGCAATGCATTCTGATATCGCCCCAATGACACGCAGTGCGTATGAACATATTGTGGTGAATTTGCCGTATGATGTCGCCCAAGAATCTTTGGAATATATGTTTAAAAATCACGATATGGTGATATTGAATTCAAGTCATATATTGTTTTGTGTAACGAAACAATATCCTGAAATGACAATGTGGGTGTTTGATAAATTAATGCAGAAACTGCACATCGCAAATGACGCGATGAAATCAAAGATAATACCAATAATGGTAAAAATTATTTTAAATGCCCCTGATAAAAACAAAATGCAATTAATTGATGCACTGTTGGATAGATTAAATCGTGTTGATTTTGATGTTCTGTTCGTTGAAATTGGTGTGTTATACAATTCGATACCGGAATCACGCGACAAAATATTTGACGCAATTGTTGACTATTATGATGCAAATACTTTTGATGGATTAAAGGGCTTGTTTTTGGCGCTGTTCTATCCAACGCCATTACCACCGCGTGTTTTAAATTTAATAGAACGCAATTTGAATAATCCGAATTTAAACAACAGTATTATTGAATTGATGATTGAAATCGCTGGGCGTTTTATTAACGACGAACAACACGGGGAATATGCCAAAGATATTTTGAATAAAATCAGACAAAATAAACATGCAAAAAAGATAGATACTTTGCGTTCTGTTGCGCGCAAATTGGGCGACAGACCAGATTTATTACGCAGTTTTGCTTTCTTTGGGCAACGTGTTCCAAAAACGCCAGAAAATGAATACGGTTGGGTACGTGTTGCCGCCATAGCGCCAAATGAAAAATGCGTTTTAATGTTGGGTGGTAATAGTGTTTTTAATGATAGTGAGGCAAACGGGTATTTAAAAGAAATCGAAGAATTATTTCAATCTGTTGGAATTTCTGGTGTTAATTTGTATTCCATAGTTTGCGATTTTGGCAATCCGTACGATAAAAAGTATTTCTTTAACGACAAAAACGCACGCAACGTTCAAATGACCAAATATGGTCATAAAATGAAAGGCGAATATGACACGGAAGAAATAACTTTGAGTTATGATGATGTCAATCCACAATACGTCCAACAAATTTTTAATTGCATATTTTTACCACGCATAGCCGATAATGGTAAAAAAATAGATGTTGGCAACGCGTGCCGGAATATTCGTAATATCACGGTGGTTGCGCATTGTCATGGGGCATATACTTTTATTGCATTAGAAGAAATGATGCAAAACAAATTGACCGAACTGGGCTATACCAACGCTGAACGTGCCCAGATTCAAAAACAATTGGTATGTATTGCAAATGCCCCGTATTGTCCGCTGGGGGTTTCTAAATCCACAATGATTAGTTTTATGTCGGCAAAAGATTATAGGATTCACGGAAACAATCTTTTTGAAAAGGCTTTGTTTGCAATAGATGTTAAACGATTGGCGTATTTTCCAGATAAACGCGGCAATTTATTTATGTGTCCAGAATTAACGACACATGATTGTATTGACTGGGATGACCATTCGTTCTTTTGTTATAATTATAAATCTGAATTTTTAACACCAACTGGTAAAATAATGACGCATTTTGCGGCAAATGCACTGATTAACAGCGTCAGCGATAAACCAATAACATCAACCAAGGATTTGGTCACAAACGGTGACATAGAATTGTTGGAACAATTTAAATCTGCGCGTGATTATGGTGACGAAATATACAAACAAATTGTCGCACTGGCAATGATAGAAAGTAGAATAATGCACCCAGAAAAATAAAAAGACCGACATTTTGATGTCGGTTTTTATTTTTGCTATCAAATCTGGACCTTTTTGATCAAGACAAGATGGCGGAGCGTGTAGGATTTGAACCTACGGACCGCGTTACCACGGTCACGGATTAGCAATCCGCTGCATTTACCCCTCTGCCAACGCTCCGGATGGGGAACATTATATATAAAACCTTTCGCAAAAGCAAGTATGAAATTTCAAAAAGATTCAACCAATTATATACACCAATAATGTTCTTGCTCTGATATCGCAAAATATGGTATAATCACAGCAAACAACAACAAAAGGAAACAAAGGAGAAACAACATGAAAAAATACGTTTTATTAACGTCGCTGTTGGCGTTGGCTGCATGTGGTGGCGGATCTGGCAGTGGTAGCGGTCATATCGCGCGCCCATCATCTGGGGTTGCAACGGCTGCAAATATGTGGGAATTTGACGCCAGTTCTGCGGTTAATGAAGGCAATAAAAACATAACAAATATGTCATCGTACACTGTGGATTATGGTACCAGTGAAACCGCAACAAAACAAGCCATGGTTACCTATGTGAACGACCATTTAGGTAGTGGCACTCGTGGTGGTTTGTTAAATCGTGCTGCAACACGTCAATCGACTATGTCCAGAACACGCGATGACAACTTTACTGCGGAAGAATTCGCCCGTGCAGATCAGGCACTTCAAGTAATGAAACAATCCATCTATGATATGGCGAATAAAACCGGTGAAGAATTAACAGAATATGTCACAAACAACAAAAGCAATGTCGTCACTGCTTTGATATTACTTGATAAAAATGTCTCGGAAGAAACAGAACCTGACGATTTAATCACTGCATTTGGCACATTAGATTATTTGGGTGATCCATTAACTGCGGCAAATGTTATGTCATATCTGGACTCTTTTGACAGCACAAAATTTGAAATTACTAAATCAAGGATGGAAAATGTCCGTTTGAACGACACTGGTGGCGAAGGCTTTTTCAAATTCACATTGGATGATTCTGGAAAAATTGAATCCGTGGCTTTGATGGAAGATCCGACGTCCGAATATGGCTCGTCATGGGCAGATACCAGAATTATTATCGCAACATCTGGTGAAAACGTTGGACAAGCAATCCAGGATACAGGCCACGGATTAAACCCGTTTAACACAGATTATCTTACTGACAAAGCGGGTGTTTTAAGACGTCAGAGTAATGGCACCGCATTTTCTAATACTGTGCATTACTACAAATTTACACTGGGAAAATATACTGACGACGGAAGTTTTTCTCTGCCCAGTGGCTATAATTCAAGCACCGTTTTGGAACCAAAAGAATTCGAGAAAATCGAATTAACCAGCGAAGAAGAATTAACGCCTGAAATGGCACGACAGAAACTGATTGAATACGTTATCGCCAAAGTGAACAAAAAAATACATAATCAACACGGCGATGATAATGCAACAGATTTGGCTGATGCCATAGCAGTTGTTAATTGGTATATTGATAAGATTAATAACACTATCACAAGCGAAGCCGCAATCACAGGCGAACAAGGGGCATATCAGGGCGATATCAACCAGGTGGCGGCAATGTATGGTATTGGCAAAGATGTCAAATTGAAATATTCAGACTTTGGTTATGCAAAATTGGTTCGTGATGATGGCGAACATGCCTCCGGAACTAGTTATTTGACATATGTTGGTGGTTATGATGAACGTCGTATGGATAATACGCCTGCAAACAACAATTTAGAAAATGGCGCAACATTTAATGGAACAGCAGTCATCACGGTCGAAGATCACGATAAAAACAAAAACACGAATGATGAAGTGACACGCACCGCATTGTATAAAGATACGACAGCTAAATTACAATATAATGTCGTTAATAATGCGGCACAGCATACGTTGACCATGAATAAATTAAAGGCAGTAGAAGGCGCCAGCGCTGGTTCAGATTGGTATTCTATGGTTGTCCAAGGAACAGAAGGCGATCCTGCGATGAACGTCACACTGAATGCGGCAGGTAAAAAGATTGATGCAACCTATCAATTCTTTAAGTATAATGACCAAGGCAACATTGTAAGAAATAAAAACCTTTCTACAAATGACCAGATTGTTAAAACAGGTGGAACTGCACCTAATACAATTAATATGATTGATGGCACACAACCAACAACCGATGATCATTATAGACTACAGGGTTCTGCGACTGCAGAATATTACGGCCAGGATGCAACCCGTCCAACCGAAGCGACTGCTGGATTCTGGATGGATGAACGTTATCACAATGATAACAACACCATCCAACATGAATTATCGGTGTACGGTGCATTTGGTGGTACTAAAAACGAATAGTTTATATTGAAACGTGTTGTTTTAATTTTGTTGTTGTTGATTCAGCCCATGTTCGCATGGGCTGAATCTGATATGCCAGAATCTAGACCGACAATTACTGAAATCAGTATGACGGCACTGGATGCTGTAAAACTTGCAGGCAATCTTATTGATGCCGGAGATTATGAGCATGCAACACAAATATTAACTATGATGCCAGATACAGACAGTGAACCTGTAGAAATTGAACGCTGGTATTTAATTGCGCAAATTGCACAACGAACCGGCGATTATGATACCGCGATAAAAATATACAAACAATTATTGGATGAAAAGCCTGATTTGGTCAAAATCAGATATGAATTGGCGCTTTGCTATATGGCCAAAGAACAATGGTATCGCGCCGACTATCATTTGCGGTTGGCTATGGCGGGGAACGATATTCCAGATAGCGTTAAACAGCAAATGATGTATTATCGATATATTGCACGACAAAATAAACGTTGGAACGTTTGGTTTAATTTCGGCGCCGCGCCTGATAATAATGTAAACCAAGGCTCTGGCGGAACTGAATGTGTCTGGTTTGACGGCAGATTGTACTGTCGTGAATTACCCAAACCAGAAAAAGCAATAGGCTATAATTTTATATTGGGTGGGAATTACGAATTTGTGCTATCAAGCAATTGGCGATGGAAAAACGAAGGCAATATTTACACAAATGTGTATAACAAAAGCCAATTTGATGATTTGTATTTATCAGTGGCGTCTGGACCGCGATATATTTGGGAGCGCGGGGATGTATGGTTGGCTGGAATTGCAAACCGTCGTTGGTATGGTTGGGAAAGGTATAGTTGGTCTGCGGGCGCAAAATTAGACACTCATTACGATTGGACACGCAAATTATCCACGGGGCTGTCTTTGCGCGCCACGAATAACCGATACGACGTTGCAGATTATATAAACGGACATACATATGGTGTTGCGCCATATATAACTTATTCTATTGATTCTACGAAATATTTTATACTGCGGGGTGGGGTAGACCGCGATATCGCCAGTGTGGATACTTTTTCAGATTGGCGATATAATTCTGGTATAGGTTTTGGTGCAGAAATTCCATGGGGATTCAGTGTGTATTTGGAACCATCTTTTTCGTGGACGAATTATGATGGGCCGCGTTGGGCAACGAAACATAATAAATATCAACCTGTCATAGAACACAATTTTACCCAACGGTACACGTTTTCTATGTCAAATAACAAAATAGATTTTTATGGATTTGTGCCAACCCTTACTGTGTCATATACGAAACACGATTCAAATATTAATTCCCGTGATTATAACAAATGGACCACAGAATTCACTATGCGACAACGCTTTTAGAATTTGCTTGATTTAGCATTGTAAAAATAGTATCATTTCAACTATGACAATACTTTTTATTAATTTTTACTGTTGTTGTTGATTATTTTATATCTATGCAAACATAGTGTTTGCAATATTTGTTTCTTTTTACTATATTAACCCATGAAAAATTAAGGAAATTATCATGCAAATAAGATTATTCAATACTATGTCCCGCAAAGTCGAAGATTTTGTACCAATTATCCCTAACCATGTTGGTTTTTATTCCTGCGGTCCAACGGTTTATCACTATGCACATTTGGGCAATTTGAAAACTATGGTTCATAACGATTTGTTAAAACGTATGTTTTTAGCAAATGGTTTTAATGTGCATCACGTTATGAATATTACAGACGTTGGTCATTTAACAGATGAAGATAATGACGCCGGCGAAGATAAAATGGAAAAGGGTGCCGCTCGCGATCACAAATCAGTGTGGGATATCGCAAAATTTTATCTGGATGAATTTTTACGCGATACAGACGCGTTGAACAATATCCGTCCTGACGATATGCCACGTGCCACAGAATATATCCAAGAACAAATAGAATTAATTCAAAAACTGGAAAAAATGGGGTATACATATGAAATTCCAGACGACGGCATTTATTATGATACATCTAAGTTTTTGGATTATGGCACATTAACAGGCGGTTCGTTGTCGGGGCAACGTGCTGGCGCGAGAGTAGAATATAATGATGAAAAAAGAAATCCAACAGATTTTGCATTGTGGAAATTTTCACCAAAAGATGCTAAGCGTCAAATGGAATGGGATTCCCCGTGGGGAATTGGGTTCCCTGGATGGCACACAGAATGCTGCGCAATGAGTATGAAATTATTGGGCGACCATTTTGATGTTCATACCGGTGGCGAAGACCTGTCGCGCGTTCACCATACAAACGAAATTGCGCAATCTGAACCCATAGTTGGCAAACCGTGGGTGCATTATTGGGTGCATTTTGGGTTTTTGTTGGACAAAAGTGGCGAAAAAATGGCTAAATCCAAAGGGGAATTTTTAGGTATGAACGCTGTTCGTGCCCGTAATATCGACCCAATCGCATATCGTTACTGGATTGTTATGGGGCATTTTCAATCTCAGTTGGCTTTCTCGTTCGACGCGTTGGAATCTGCCGCGTCAGGTTATAAAAATTTGGTTCGCAAGGTTGCTGATTTGATGAACGACAACAGCGACGAAATCGATAAAAACGCGTATCAACAATGGCATGACAAAATTTTAGCCCCAGTTTCGGACAATCTGAAAACGGCTGAATCTATGGTTGTTATCCAAGAATTATTGAAAGACAAGAACGTTAATAATGCCACAAAAATGGCGTTGATGATTTTTGTTGATGATTTATTGGGATTAAAATTTGTCGAAAATGCTAAGAAATTGCACGATATGGAATCTGAAATCGCACCAGTTGAAATCCAAGAAATGGCGCAAAAACGCTTGGATGCTAAAAAATCTCGTGATTTTGCAACTGCGGACGAATTGCGCAATCAAATTGATTCTGCGGGTTGGACGGTCATGGATATGGTCGACGGTTTCAAATTGGTGAAAAAACAGTAAAAATTTTTATAAAAAACTACTTGAATATAGCGCGTTTTGTGCTATATTACAACACGTCTTTAAAAGAGGAATATTCATGAATTACCCATATATGCCCAAATCTACAGCCCTTTGGTTGATTGAAAATACTGCTTTGACATTTGAACAGATTGCTGAATTTTGCGGTCTGCACGAATTAGAAGTTAAAAACATAGCCGACGCTGAATCAAATAAAATGCAAGGATTAAACCCGATTATTAACGGTCAAATCACGCGCGAAGATATTGAAAAATGCGAGGCTGATCCAACTGCGCGCTTGACTTTGCGTGAAGCCATCATAGAGGCCCAACAAAAACAAAATAAAAAAGGTGTTGGTTATACCCCAAAATTACACCGTCAAAATCGTTTGGGTGGTATTTTGTGGATTATTAAAAATTATCCAGATTTATCCGATGGTCAGGTTGCTCGCTTGATGCGCAGCACAAACCCGACGGTAAAATCTATTCGTGAAAAAACACATAAATCTTATTCGTTGATTCAAATTCAAAGTCCTTTGGTTTTGGGACTGGTTTCTGAATCTGCTTTGCACGAAGCAATCGCCAAGGCACAAAAAAACAAATAATATTTAACGTTTCACAAATAAATCAAAGGTTTTTTCATGGCTAAAAAACTAGATGAAGCAACAAGATTATTAGTAGATTCTTTACCGGAAAGTCTGAAAGAATTGGCATTGTCTGCCAGTGAGGTTGGATATTTATCCAAAATGGATTTTGACGCTGCAATCCAAGAAGACGAAGTCCCAGACGAAGAACAAGATGAAGTTTTGGAATTCTTTAAACAAGATTTGGGGCTGGAAATTCTGGAAACTGACAGTGATAGATTTTCTCGTGATATGGAAAAATATTACGAAGACGACGATGAAAACTATAATCGCGATAAAACCCGCGATTTATTAAATGCTGATGCCGAACAGGTTGATGTTAATGACGAAGATTACGAATATTATGCAAAACAATTGGAACGCAGTTCAACGGGTAATCTGGTTCTTGGAATTCAAGATTCTGTTCAATCATATTTGAAACAAATTGGCACGGTTCAATTGTTGACTGCGGCTGGTGAAATTGCTATTGCACAACGTATCGAAGCGGCATCCAGATTGATGGTTTATGGTCTGTGCGAAAGCCCAATGACAATCCAGGCTATGCTGGATTGGTATCAACAACTGTTAAACGGCGAAATCCGTTTGCGTCACATAATTAATTTGGAAGTAATGTATTCCAGCGAAGCCGAACAAAAATCTTTGGCGGCATTAACGGATACTTTGAAATCCAAGGGGGTTGACCAGGTTGATGATTTAAATGACGAAGATTTGGACGATTTAGAAGAATCTGTCTCTTCTGATCAGGATGATGAAGACGAAGATTTGGACGACGACGACGATGAAAATAAAAAAGAAGACTCTCAACGCAGTTCGTCTGGTGTCCCAATCCCAGTAATGGAAGAGGCACTATTACCCATGATTACAGATTTGTTTGCCAAAATAAAACGCATATTTACGGGCATGCAAAAACTGCAATCAAAACGTTTGGAGAATTTGTTAACCTCGGCCAAACCTGATGAAGCGTTGGAAAAGAAATATACAAAATCGCGCTTGGAATTGTTTGAATATGTTGGCAAAATCCGCCTGAACGACGACAGAATTGCGGAAATTATGGAAAAATTGACCAAACGTGATCAATTATTGATGGGACTGGAAGGCAAAATGTTGCGTTTGGCGTTGGCTTGCAAAATTAAACGCGAAGAGTTCTTGGACGAATATGTTGGAAACGAATTAAACCGCAACTGGATAAAGAAATTGGCAAAGAACAAAAGTGCTGCATGGCAAAATTTTGCCAAAAAACACCAAGCCGACGTATTGAAAATCCAAGAAGATATTACGGCAATTGCCCAAGAAACCGGTCAGCCTACATCAGAATACAAAAAGGTTGTCGAATTGGTTCGTCGCGGTCAAAGCGAAGCAGCCCGTGCAAAGCGCGAAATGATAGAAGCCAATTTGCGTCTGGTTATCAAATTTGCTAAAAAATCCAGCAACCGCGGATTGGGGTTGGACTTTTCTGATTTGGTTCAAGACGGTAATATCGGATTGATGAAGGCGGTTGATAAATTTGACTATCGTCTGGGGAATAAGTTTTCTACGTATGCAACAAACTGGATTCAACAGGGTATTTCACGCAGCATTGCTGACCAAGCGCGCACAATCAGAATACCTGTGCATATGATTGATAATATACACAAAATTCAACGTGCAACGCGCCAGTTTATGCACAAATATGGACGTCAGCCAACTGCCGAAGAATTGTCAAAGATTATCTATTTGCCAGTTGACAAGATTCACAAGGCTATGAAGGTTAATCTGCGTCCGATTTCATTAGAAGCGCCCGTCGGTACCGAAGATGATAGTTCGAGAATAGAGATTATTCCCGATGAAACTGCTAAAAATCCGTTTGTATCTGCGGCTCAAAAGAATTTGCGTAAAATTGTGACCCAGATTTTATCTGAATTGGATCCAAAGGAAGAAACCGTATTGCGTCAACGCTTTGGTATGTCTACGAACAAAACCAGTACCTTGGAAGAAGTTGGCGAATATATCGGCGTAACACGTGAACGTATCCGTCAGATTGAACAAAAGGCGCTAAATAAATTAAAACACCCAACGCGCGCTCGCAAGTTGCGCAGTTTCTTAGAAGATTAATTTAACCCCCACCATTTTTGGTGGGATTTTTATAAACAAAAGGTTGAATATTATGAAAAACACAGTTCTTTTTTGTGCAGGGCCTTCCGGCAGTGGGAAAAGTTATTTTATAAAAAATGTATTGCCGGCGTCTATGTTTCATAATTTAAAATCCGCAACAACACGTCAAATGCGCGACGGCGAACAGGATGGTCGGGAATACTATTTTCGTGATGAACAATATTTTGAAAATGAAAAATTTGCAACAACACTTTGGGTAAACGAACAGTTTTGGCACCCCGGCGTTCCAAAATGGATGTATGGTGTTCCTGAATTTGAAATATTCGATAATTTGGGGCAAAATTTTACTTATGATGTGATAGAACCAAAATATGTACGTCAAATGATAGATTGGTTTTATTCTAAAAATTTGAATACCCAGTATGATTTTAAAATATTGTTCTTTATGCCGCATCCAAACAGTATGGAAACAATAACTAAACGTCAAAATATGCCGGACGATTTAAAGGTGCGTCGAGCAAACACATGTACAACTGTTGATTTCAGAAATGCCGGCTTGTTCCCAGATCACAGAATAATAAGCCGCCCAACAAAACGATTTATTGATAGGGAATTGTTAGAATGGCTAAACCGGCTTAGATAAAAAAAATCCAAAAGCGCGATATTGTCGCGCTTTTCTTTACATATTGGCGTGTATCGCAGTATAAATTGTTCCCAAATCTGTTTTTAACAGTGTTGCTTTCACTTTATCTGCGTCGTTGGTTTGGTCTGCCCCAACCAGCACTTTTTCAAAATTGCGAACGAATTGAGTTGCCTGAGAATTAAATACCTTGTCATTTTTTAATAATTCACGAATTTGCTTTTTATCAGACGCATTGAGCATCTTAACTAACCATTTTGCAAATATCTTTGTGTCGCCATCATTATATTTTTTCCACACAACATCTGGAATGTCTGTGCCTGTGGCGCGTGTCAAATCAACAGATTGTTCATATAGTTTTGTAAAAGTTTTATCAACACTATTCAAAAAGTCCTTGGAATTTAATGGTTTATATGTTGGGGCGGGTGCAACTTTGATGGCCTCCATCGGGGCGGCGGCGCGTGCAACCATCATTTGTTTATTCAAACTTTGCATTGCGTCAACCGCTTTGGTGTAATCTGCCATTAAATCTATCATTTGTTGACGCGATTCGCCCGCCAGATTGCCTAATTGGGACGAAGAAGAATTTATATTTTCCAAAGATTCAGATATAGTGGTTTTCATCAAATTGATTTTTTCAACCAATGTGTTCACAATCTGTTCTATGTTTTCACTCATTTCTTTTGAACCCATCGATAAATCGGGCAGGGCTTTGTAATATTTTTCTATTAATTCAGACAGTGGTTTTAATTGTTCTGTGGTTTCGGTGGACATCTTTATTAAATTTTCAGATTGTCCTGATAGTTGTGTGTGGGCTTTGTTCATTTCAATCAGTGTTTCACGCACACCAATCCCCATGCTTTTTACAGAATCAGCAAATTCTGTCGCGGCACTTTTCGTATTTTCCAAAGTTGTATTAGCCACGCCAGAAACATCTTGCAATTCTTTGACAACGCCAACAGAAAAATCGTGAATTTCGTCATTAAATTTATTTGTTAATCCAGCCAATTCATTAGTCACGCCGCGCACAGAATTTTGTGTTGTCGTCGTTGAATTATTCAATGATTCTATGGCTGATTCCAGTTTGCGAGTTTGTTTTTCTATGGACGATTCAGCCAAACGTACTGCCGAAGCAACAATATTTGCTGTTTCTGTTAACGTATTTGATTGCTTAATTAATTCTTTGCCAGAACGTTTTGTGAATTCAGACAATTTTGTTAAATAATCGTTTAATAATTTGTCGTTTTTATGCATTGTGTCATCATATTCAGACGACGATGATTTGATGTTATTAAAACCGTCAACCACATTCGTACTTAAATCCGTCAATTGTTGTTGTAATTGATTTGCAGAATCAGTTATGTTTTTCATAGACTCGTCATTTGCGGCAAACGACGATTGTAATTGCCCAGATATTTGTTTTTCGTTTTCTATACATTGGTTAATTTGTTCGTTTATTTGAACAGATTTTTCAGTGGTCGTGTTCGCCGTATCGGCTATTTTATTTAATAATCCTTCTAAATTCGCGGAAAAATTATCCGTTGTATGTTGGACATCTGCCCACGCATCAGAATTAACAATGTTTTGCAATCCGTCTGTGGTATTTTCAAGGCGCTGGGACATATTTGCAATCTTTTTGGTGGCGTCATCTGCCAACATAACCAGTTTTTCATTTTGTTCGACCAGATTTTGTTTTATTTGTTCCGCATGTTGAATCTGGGCATTTAAGGCATTTGCCATCGTTTGAAAATTAACATCTATTTTATCTATTTCGTCTTTTAACAGGCTTTGCAGAACGCGGGTGGCGTCTTTGATTTTTGCCTGTTCGGGGCTTGTCATAATATCTAACAAAGATTCCATAACACGTTGAGATTTGCGAGAAATAAAAAACACAAATCCCAAGGCAACAACCAATAAAAAGCCAATTACTAGCAATAAAATAAATATAGTTTGATTCATAACTTTTTCTCCCACGAATAAAAATAACGCCCTTGCAGTCTAAGGAAATATATACTAGAATCTTTCCAAGAAAGCAAGGGTATAAATGTCACAAAAACAATTTTTTTCAGACAACCAAAATATCGCATCAGATCCAAATAGAAATGTTTGGGTCCAGGCTAACGCAGGCACTGGAAAAACAACTGTTTTAATTCAACGGCTTTTAAGAATTTTGTTCAGAAATGATAAACAAAAAAACAATAATTCTGGCATTTTGTGTTTAACATATACTAACGCGGCAGCAGGCGAAATGCGTAACCGTATTTTGTCTGATTTGCGCAAATGGGCAACTGCGAACGATGCTGATTTAACCGAATTATTATCTGAAATAACCGGAAATATGAATATTGTCAGCGACGATTTATTGCGTGCGCGACGGGTGTTCTTTGACTATATTGATAATCCGGATATGTTAAAAATCAAAACTATACACAGTTTCTGTGAAGAAATTTTACATCGTTTTCCATTAGAGGCGGGAATCAGTCCGGCATGGTCTTTGGTATCAGGCACTGCGCAGACCGTATTATTACAAAGTGCATTTGAACGTATGATAAATTCATCATTTGATAACAACCAAAATACCCAGCGTGTAATTGATGCTTTTTATAAAATCATAGATATCAAATCTGAACATTTTCTTGATGAATTACAATCTTTGTTAGTGGGGCATTATAAATCATTTTTCCAAACTGAAAATATTGAACAATATCGCAAGTATTTTATTGATACGATTTGGAATGTTTTAGGGTTAAATAGTATGCCGCAAACATCACCAGAAATAACAAAAATTCAAAAAATAATTGATTATGCGCAAAGTATAAAACAACCGGCGCAATACATAATAAATATTATTAATTATTCTAAACAGTATATTGATAATACGATAGATTTTCAAAAATACAAAAGCGCATATTTGACATCAGAAAACACTATTATTAAAAATGTTTTGAAACATGATGCGTTTGTTGATGAAGCAACCAGAGTCTATAATACACAACAATATAATTTAAATAAATCTGTATTTGAAAACACTGTTGCTTTGTTTGATTTGTCTATGGGATTTGCAGAAACGTATAAACAAATCAAACGTGAACGTAATTTACTGGATTTTGAAGATTTGATTTTATATACACAAAAATTATTTTCAAAACCAGATGTTATGGGATGGGTTTTGTCGCAATTAGATATATCTATATCGCATATACTGGTTGATGAAGCGCAAGATACCAGTCCACAACAATGGAATATTTTGCGTATGCTGGCTGGCGATTTCTTTACAGACGGCGATACGCATAACAATCGTTCTATATTTGTTGTCGGCGATACTAAACAATCTATTTATGGTTTTCAAAATGCAGACCCCGATGCTTTTGCCGCCAGTCGCGCCGCCATAGCCGAACAAATCAAAGAAAACTATCGTACAATCCAAGAAGTGCCATTGGACCAAAGTTTTCGTTCTGTGGAACCAATATTAAAAACTGTGGATTATTTTTTTAATAACCCAAAAATTATAAAAGCAACCGGATTTCATAACAATAATCACAAATGTTTCAGGATTGGCGACCCAGGCTGCGTGGAATTACATGCGTTATCGAAATATAACACTATGGGCGTCGATAAAAACAGACAATACGTTAAAACGATTGCTGACAAAATAGAAAACATTTTAAAAACAAAAAAATATTCTGCAAATGATATTATGGTATTGTTGCAAAAACGCAATCCTTTTGCAGATTTATTATCAACCGCATTAAAAAAGAAAGGTATTAATGTTGCGGGCAGCGATAGAATAAAATTGCCATCTTTTTCTGCGATAAAAGACCTGATTCATTTGGTTAGATTTTGTATCGATCCTGCAAACGATTATAGTTTATGTTGTGTATTAAAAAGTCCAATTTACAAATTGAAAGAACGCGATATTTTTAATTTGTGTCAAATAAAAAATCAATTGCAAAATATGACCGTATTTGATGTTTTGCGCGATATGACACCAGATATTTATAACGATTTGTTAAATACAACAGACCAATCAAAAAAATTGGCGCCATATTCTTTTTTCAACTATGTTTTAAATAAAAATAACAATCGTGAAAAATTTATCGCTGCACTGGGCAAACATATTGTTGACCCATTGGAAGAATTTTTAACTATATGTCTGGCATATGAAAGAACTCAGCCTGGCACACTATATCATTTCATAAAATGGTTTATTACTGGTGACAGCGAAATCAAACGCGATATGGATGCGTCAGACGGCGTTCGTATAATGACCGTACATGGCAGCAAAGGATTGGCGTCGCCAATAGTGTTTTTAATAGATACTGTGACGATACCTAAACCAGAAACTATGTTAAATATTAATTATTTGCATAATAATCCTGATTACGATTTGTGGATTTGGAAAACTTGTAATTCAGATATTCTGGATTCAATTGTCCAAAAGAACAAAGATGCCAGTATTGCTGAATATTACAGATTATTATACGTTGCGATGACACGAACACGCGATGAATTATACATATACGGATGTGATGGCGAAAGAGTTCCTGAAATATCTTGGCACACACAATTATGGGACGTTTTATCACAAATCCAAGATGTCAAAATTAACGATGAAACGATACGGATTACAAATGACACAAGAATTGGCTAAGTTTTTAACGACCACTTTGAATAATAAATATGCTACGCAAAGTGGGACCGCCACACATAGGCTATTAAGACACGTTGTAATTGACGATGTGTTTGGCGATACGGGGTCGCCTGAAATTATTGCACAAATAAAACAAACACCAAATTTGATACGTTATTTTTCTAAAGATGCAAAAACAGAGGTTCCTATTGCAGGTATAATAAACGGAACGTTCATCAGTCGTCGTATTGACCGGTTGCTGATAGAAGATTTAACAAAAACGATTTATTTTATCGATTATAAAACAGATATAAACAAAACGGCATTGATTGAAAAATACAAAAAACAACTAGGCGAATATGCGCAATTATTAAAATCTGTATATCCGAACTATAAAATTCTTGGCTTTGTTTTATGGACGCACGATTGGTGTTTGGAACAAATAATTCAGCAATAAAAATCCTTGAATTTTCAAGGCGCTTTTGGCTATAATTTCCAACATGTTAACCACATTAAATATTTCAAATGTTGTTTTAATAGAAAAACTGAACCTGCAATTCGGCGATGGTTTGAATATTATGACTGGCGAAACTGGTGCCGGAAAAAGCATTTTGTTGGACGCGCTGTCTTTGGCATTGGGCGCGCGTTCTGACGTTGGTTTAATCCGAAATGGGTGTGATACCGCATTGGTCAGCGCAGAATTTGATTATATCAATAATGCCACAAAATCCATATTAAATGAAAACGGCATTGAATATGATGACACTTTGATATTGCGTCGCACATTAACGCGTGATGGCAAAAGCAGGGCGTGGATTAATGATGTTCCGGTATCTGTCAAAACATTAAAACAAATTGGTGACGAAGTTATAGAAATTCACGGTCAGTTTGAAAATCATTCTTTGTTAGATGTTTCAACGCATCTGACCGCATTAGATGATTATGCAAAATTATATATATCTGAATTTGAATCCGTGTTAAATGCAACGCGTTCTGCATATGCTGATTTGCACGAAAGCGAAAAGAGATTAAAGCAATTGTCTGAAATGCTTGAAAAATCAGAAAGCGAACGCGACTTTTTGGAACACAATGTTGCCGAATTAAGCGCTTTAAACCCACAAATTGGCGAAGAAGAAGAACTGTCTACGAAACGCACAATGTTGATGGACACAGAAAAAAATTCTGCCATATTAAACGATGCATTGGAAGCGCTGAAAAACAACGGTAACAGTTTGGACGAACACATTTGTTCTGTGGCGCATATTTTAGAACGCATAAAAACATCGCCCAATCCGTATTCTGAATGCATAGACAGATTATATGACGCTGCATCAATCGTTGCCGAAGTTTCCGAACAAATTAAGCCTGAAACTACAAATATTGATGACATAGATTCAATCGAAGAACGTTTGTTCGCGATACGAGCATTGGCGCGCAAACATCGCGTAATGGCTGATGAATTGCCAAATAAACTAATTCAAATGCGCGAACAATTAAGCGCCATAGACAACAGTGATTTTGAATTAAAACGGTGCAGGGCAGATGTTGAAAAATACAGCAAAATTTTCAACGATTGTGCATCTGAATTAAGCGATTTGCGTCAAAACGCAGCCACAAATTTACGCACACAAATATTACAAGAGTTGCCAGATTTGAAACTGGGTAACGCTGATTTTGTCGTTAATTTTGATAATTCAAATCCATCGCCAACCGGTCAAGACACCGTCACGTTTATGATAAAAACAAACCCTGGGACACCGTTTGCGCCGTTGCATAAAATTGCATCTGGTGGCGAATTATCGCGTTTTATGTTGGCATTACGTGTTGCATTAAACAACCCAAACAATCATAAAACTATTGTTTTTGATGAATTAGATACCGGTATCAGTGGTGCCACCGCCAGTGCTGTGGGCGACAGATTAAACCGCCTGGCAAAATCAGAACAATTATTGGTTATAACACATTCTGCCCAGGTTGCAGGATTTGCCGACAAACATTTTAAAATTTCAAAACAAAGCGACAATAATTCCACGACCACGACGGTTGATGAAATTGTTGGCGATAATCGTATAAATGAAATAGCACGCATAATCAGCGGCGCAAAAATTACATCTGAATCAATTGCCACCGCAAAAACCCTGATAAAACAATAATAAAAACCGCCCAATCGGACGGTTAAAATCTAAACATTTTTTAACGCGCCAATAATTCTGTATGTCTTTTTTCTATCAGTGAAATAATATCAAAAATTCTTTGTGCTTTTGGACTAAGATTTACAGACGGCGCCCAATCCACATCGGCAACAATGTTTCCGTTCAAAGTAATCGTATAGTAACTGTGGTCACAATTTTCATATTTTATTAATTCTTCTTGCGACATATCTTTGACACTAAGAATATCAATATCATTACGTTCGTCTTTGGTTTTAGTGATAACAATATCATCTTTTGCCAAAATCTTAACTATCTTTTTCTTGTCGTGTGCGCTTAATGAAACAGTTGGCACGACAGTAATAATTTTTGCCTTAGAGTTTTTTGACGGCGTCTTTTTGTTTAAAATATATGTCATTACAAAGACCTCTTTGACTTTAATTAACAGAGATAACTTTATAACACAAAAAATTATTTGTCAAGTTTTAAGACGCCATCCGCAAATTCTATTGACGCAGGTTTGTCGGTTTGACTGCTGATAATACTGTTGTTTTTATCGCGTACAATCGCGTAACCGCGTTGCAACACGTTTTTATAAGACAAAGATTTAAGCATTTGGCCCATATGTATAACTGATTGATTTAACGTATTAAACTTGTTTTCTAAAATAGCAGGAAAACGTGTGACTAAATCCAGTTTTTGGTGTGCGCTTTGTATTTTACTATTGATAATCAGTGTCATTGTTTTTGCAACATCGTCCAACCGTTGACTTTGTTCCATTAAAATCTGTTTAGGGCTTTTTAAGTTTATATGAGCAATCTGCTGTTTTATTGCGATAATTTGACTTGTAAAAGCCTTTGATAACCGGTGTGTTAAATTATCAATTTCTTGAACCAAAGATATTTTTGTTGGTACAACCATCTCAGCAGCCCCAGTTGGTGTCGGCGCACGCACATCAGCCGCAAAATCAATTAACATCCAATCCGGTTCATGTCCGACCCCAGAAATAAGTGGTATATGACTGGCCGCGGCAGCACGCACAACAACTTCTTCAGAAAAAGGCAACAAGTCTTCCAATGCACCACCACCACGCGCAACAATTATAACATCCACATTATTCATTTTGTTGAAATATTCAATTCCAGCCGCCACTTCTGCCGCAGCAGTCGCACCCTGAACTGTTGCAGGATACAATAACACGTGTACTGGGAAACGTTCGCGCAAACGATTTTGAATATCCTGAAACGCGGCGCCAGTTGGACTGGTCACTACGCCAATAGTTTGTGGAAAACGCGGCAAAGGCTTCTTCCTGGATGCATCAAACAAGCCTTCGGCTGCCAATTTTTGTTTGCGCATTTCCAGCATTTTCAAAATTGCACCAACCCCCGCCATTTCAATAGAACTGATAATAATTTGATAATTACTGCGCGCAGGATATGTTGTAAAATGTCCAGTAATTATAACCTCTAAACCTTCTTCTAATTTGAAATTCACAGGTGTTCCACGCCAAATAATCGCATTAATTGCCGCCCCAGAATCCTTGATTGTCATATATAAATGCCCTGACGTAGCGTGCGTAATCTGGGACAATTCACCACGAATACGAATTTCAGGGAACGCGGTTTCAACAACTTTTTTTAACAACGCAGACGCGTCAGTGACACTGAATATCATATCTGGTTTTACAAAAGGTTCTGGTTTCGGCAACATCGTTATTTTCGTCCTGAAGATTGTTTTTTTAACTCTTCTAATATATCTATATTCAAAGCATCTGCAAAGCGCAAAGTTTCATCGCCAGGGCCCAAATTTAATATCGCAGGATGCCCCAAATGATAAGGAATTTCAAATCCTTCTATGGCAAATTGGTCATACGTTATATCAAAAAACTTACCGCTAGGTATATGCTTTAAATAGTGATGTGCAGATTTTGCATCCCATTTGTCTTCATCGATGCACATTAATTGCCAATCTTTTACCCCCATAACACTAGAAAACGCGATACTGGCAACACGACAAAAACCAACGGAATCGTATCCAAAATCCCATAAATCGCCCCCCAGTGCCGCAAATGTCCATTTTCTCATTTCTTCATATTTAAATATTTCGCGAAATAATTTAACATAATAAACAGCCTGGTTCTTATCAGATTTACTCAACCCCATACCATCCAATTTTGATAATATGTTATTTGTGGCAGATTCATAAAATTGTTTTTTGTTTTTTTCGTACATGACCAAGTATCAAATTTATTGCAATATTTTATCAAAATTTCATAATTCAGTCAATGGCCAACGGGGGCGGGGCGCAATTGGTTCACGAACTGTGTTGCCAATATTATAATTTTCAATGCCTGCCCATGCAATCATAGCGCCGTTATCAGTACACAAATTCATAGGTGGCGCAGCAAATAACATATTGTATTTGTTTGCTAAATCTTCCATTGCGGCACGAATGGCGCTATTTTTAGCAACACCGCCAGCAACAACCATTGTTTTAGGCGCGGCATTATGCACCCGAATATCGTGTAAAGCGTTTGTCAGACGATTGGTTATGCAATCGACAACGGCAGATTGAAATGACGCACAAAAATCATCTATGAATTGTTCGTTTATATCGGATTCAGGCGTTTTGTCTAGCAACATACGCGCAGCCGTTTTAATACCAGAAAATGAAAAATCACATCCTGGTTTATCACACAAAGGCCGTGGAAAACGGAATCGTTTTGGATTCCCTGTTTTTGCACGTTTATCAACGATTGGTCCCCCTGGATATCCCAATCCCAACATTTTAGCAACCTTATCAAATGCTTCGCCGGCACTATCGTCCACGGTTTGCCCGATTAATTCATATTTGCCGACGTTATGTACCAATAATATCTGACAGTGTCCACCCGATGCCAACATTAAAAGATATGGAAATTCGACATTTATATTAGTCGTTGCATCACTGGCCGATGCAGCACATAAACGTGGCACCAATGCATGTCCTTCCAAATGGTTCACTGCAACCAGTGGTTTGTTTTTTGCGTTTGCGATACCAGTTGCTGCCATCCAACCAACCAAAACACCACCAATAAGTCCAGGACCCGCCGTGGCTGCAATCACATCAATATCATCTATGGTCTGGTTGGCGCGTTCCAGGGTCAATTTAATCACTTCGTCAACCGCCAATATATGTGCGCGAGCAGCCAATTCAGGCACCACACCACCATATTTTTGATGTTCTGGAATTTGTGAATATATAATATGCGCCAAAATGTTTTTATCACTATCTACTATGGCTGCACTGGTTTCATCGCACGATGATTCAATGCCTAAACATAACGTAGCCCGTCCAGAATTTACATGTTTATGTTCTGTGACGGTTCCCATATCCATACGAATAATATTTTCTTTGTCCATCATTTTATTTCCAATAATGCGATTCCCAAATTGTTCTTATTCTTGGCGCGTTCATTGATATATTCTTTGAAATCTACATCTATGACACGACCATGCTGACTGGATGCATGACGCAATACACCATTTGGTAACAGAAAGCCCATATGCGACACTATCAAGTCAGTTCCTATTTTATCAGCAATTTTAGGATTGTCTATGATAAACAACACAACCACAGGCGCAGAATTATTAATATTTTGGATATGCGCATATGGTATATATTCTAATTTTATCATACGTTTGGGAATGTCAACGTCAATATTATGTACACGCTTGAACCATTGTTGTTTATCTATGATCGCCGTTCGAATTGCAGTTGCGTTGCTGTATTGTCCACTGACGTTTTCAACAATATCAGCATTATTTTCAATCCAATCAGATTCAGTAAAATGGTTACGAGTTAAAAAACCAATTTTGCCGTCTTTGTATCTGATTTTATTTAACTTTTCTTTGTCTCCATTTGCCAACACAGTTTCAACGAACGTCATACAATCGAACGCATCAAATCGTATCAGCGGGTCTGTATCTGGGGCAATTTCTTCGCCCAACGGGTCGTTAACATATTTAACACCCAAATATTGATTACCAATGTATTGTTCGCCAGATTTTGAACACGCACATACAACAATACAGATCAACAAAGATAAAATACTATTTTTCATATTCAACCGAATTTATTTTTATCCCATTATAGCAAATGACTATGGCATCGCGTATGTCCATTTTATCAGAATCAGGTAATTGCGCAATCTTGGTCACGCATTTTATCAAAAGCGTTTCGTTATCATAATTAGTGACAACCCTGTGTAACGTGGCAATCTGTTGGTTTTCCGTAAGCGCCAACCACTTTTTCATATCTGTATTTTCAAAGGTTCGCGTATTTTTCACAAAAAAACCTAAAACTATTAAAATAACCAAAACGGTACCAGCAATCGACACCTTTAAAATTCTTTTTATCAATTTGATTTTTGTTGTTTTTGACATTTTTTATTCACACTTTTCAACCCAAACGTCATAGGTATCATTTTGCAAAGGATTTTGCCCAGGCTCATTACGATTCATCCAACCACTAAAAATCCTTTCATTATTTTTAGTATAAATTTCAATGAAAACAAAGAAATTTTCAGCATCAAACGGATCAGATTGCTTACAATTTCTGGCAACTAGCATCAATCCATCGTGTTGAATTGTTTTGCCAACCCCTAAATGAACAACTTGGGTTTTGCCGGCAACTTTGTCCATAACACGCATAACCGCAGTGTTTTTTTCAATATATGACCATGCAGCGCGGGGCGCGACCCCTAACACACAAACACACATAGCAACAAAAATACGAAAATGCTTTCTCATACACGTATATACTATCGCTATATTTCTTTTAAGTCAAATTGATAAAATACATTTTTACAAATCAAACAAAAAATCCTGCAAATGCAGGATTTTTTTGTAAACATACAAACGTATTATTCTGCGTCTTTTTTGTTTGCCGACAAATCTTCGACAATACGAGCCTTTTTGCCAGACAAACCACGCAAAAAGAACAATTTTGAACGACGAACTTTACCCACGCGAACCTTTTCAATTTTTTCAATTGCAGGGCTGTACAATGGGAATTTACGTTCAACACCAACACCGTATGATTCACGACGTACAGTGAACGAAGCGTTATTTCCGTTTCCGCCATCGCGTGCAATAACTACACCTTCGAATAACTGGATACGGAATTTATCGCCATCTTTAATTTTTACATGAACTTTCAGCGTATCGCCCGCTTTGAATTCAGGTATTACTTTGTCGCCTTTCAATTTAGCGATTTGTTCTTGTTCAATTTTTTTAATAATACTCATTTTTTATTTTCCTTGTTTTAAATCCGGACGACGTAGTTGTGTTATTTCGTCCGATTGTTGTTTCCGCCACCGTTCGATATTGCCATGGTGACCGGACAGCAGGACTTCTGGGACACTTTGTCCACGCCATACTGACGGACGGGTATATAATGGCCATTCCAACCCGCCGATTTCGAAACTTTCATTTTGGGTAGCCTCAGCACCACCACCCAACACATTATCTATCAAACGAACCGTACTGTCAACAAAAACTTGCGCTGCAATTTCGCCGCCAGACAACACATAATCACCAATAGATAATTCCATAATATTATACATATCTATGACCCGTTGGTCAATACCTTCATATCGACCACAGAGCAATGTATAAACCGCATTATCAGGATTCTGTGCAAATTCACGAACCATTTTTTGTTCCAGACGTGGCCCACGTGGTGAAAAATATATGATTTTACCAGGATTTTCGATAGAATCCAATGCAGCGCCCAAAACATCAGGACGCATAACCATACCTGCGCCACCGCCAAATTGTTCATCATCAACACTGCCATAGTTATTTATTGCAAAATCACGAATATTTATGACATTATATGACCAAATTCCTTTGTCCAATGCGCGTCCAACGACCCCGCCACCAAGCGTACCCGGAAACATTTCTGGAAAAACAGTCAATATGTTAAAATGCATCGTTTTTTACCTACATATACCTTTGGCGACACATACCACAGTGCAAACAGATATCTTGTCCTTTGTGAACGCAGTCTCTGATTCTATCAATGCTGATATGTGTCGGAAAATTAAATATCCACTTATTGGTTTTATGCTCATCAACAGAAATATTTACGGGCTGGGTCAAAAAATACTGCACCGCCAAACAGTCAACATGGCGTGTTATACAGTCTTTCCAAAATACCATAGTGGCATTACCATCTGCAACTTTGATGTCTTCATCTTTTGAACCAACGTAAAATTCTCTCATCTTAATTTATCTTCCTGGGTTGATTAAATGATTTTTAACGCAAAAACCATAGATTTCTTCTGCACAATATAACCCACCAAAATTAATGCGAATTCTGGCAGGGCGAAATCTTTTATCCCACGTATATACAGGGTGTTTTTGACGGCATTCCGTACACGTTTTTTTCATTTGTTCCAAGCTTTCTAGGACTTTATCTTTATCAACATATCTGTTTTTTGGATGCAACAGTCCGTACAGTGGTTGTGCCACCCCACGATATCCTGTTGTATTAACAGTTCTGGCAATACTAAACACATCTTGATCTGTTGCGTTGCGGTCCAATGGCGTTTGTCTGTATATCTCACATTGTGCCAAACCACATGGACATCTTTGTTGTAATTCAACTTCTATTCTCATATCTGTACCTTATTTTTATCTACTGCCACGTCTTGCATAGTTTCTGTATTGGCAATTTTTACATATGTTTGTTAACATAACTTTGTCAAATAGTTGCTTGGCGCTATCTTCAGTTTGAAAGACAAAAACTTCATCTTTGTTATGAAAAACCACACGAATATCGACGTTTTCTTGTTGTAATTTCTTGATATTTGGACAATCGTATACACTTAATACGTGCGCATCGCCATGCAAAACAAAATTACAACGAACACGATATGGACTTTCCCCATCAACAGAATTTGGATTAACAAAATTCATAGTTATATCTGTATTCATTGTCTTCCCTTTCTATATTCTCTGCAACAGTTACAAATGGTTTGCCATATCTTTGCATTGTCTTTCTGATAAAAAACTTTGACTTTGACAATATCAATATCACCAACTTTTTCAATTGCATGCGGAAAATTATTGCGTTCAATATTTTTTACCACAGGGCACAAAGCCAATTGTTCTGGACAATCGTTTGATAACACCAGTTCGTCATTTGCATAAATTTCTTTTGCCATGATACCACCTTTGTTTTTATTATCTGCCTTGATTCTGACACTGTTTACATTCTGTAAATATATTCAAAAATGCTTCTGTATATTTTTCAGGTTCTTCATCAAACGGTTTTGCCATAGTTATAAGATGTTCGTTTACAGATTGATTAAACAATTCTGGTTTACTTAAAATATAGTTGAAAGCAGGGCACTGTTGTATGGTCATTTTTGCAGGACAGTTCACACAAAGCAATTGTAAATTAAGTATTGTATGCATCGTTGTTCCTTTTGGTTTTATTCTATTGTTATTACATCTCTCTCAAAATCTATGTTGGCACCACGAAAAGATACCATATCGCCGTTGTCCAATTCCATTATATCGCCAGCACCAAAATTTTGGAAACAAACCAGTGTTCCCAATACATTTTCACCACGAATCACGGTAAAACCAATCAAATCAGACTGATAATATTCGCCATCTTTCTTTAATTCCGGCAAATCATCACGTGATATAAATAATTCTGTTCCGCGCAATGTTTCCGCAATATTGCGATTATCAACCCCGTCAATCCGTGCGATTATAACATTTGAATTTGGAACAGGGCGCACAAAATGAAATCTGGACGCAATGATATCATTACCAAACACACTCAACACTTTGAAATCAGTCGGTTTTTCCGTGAAAGTTTGCACGCGCAATTCGCCCCTGATACCTTGGGGGGCAACAATTTTTCCGACTAAAATGTTTTTATTATCTGCCACTGTTCACCTTGCAATTATCACACATTCTTTACAATACTTTCCCGTTATGGGACAAAGAGTATCTTTTTCGGTTAAAGCGATTGAATTTTTCGCGAATTATTTCCTTGGTTTCCGACCTTGGCGCATTATTAACACCATTTCTTTTGCCTTTTGCCGACACACTATCAGTAGTATTGCCAAACTGAACCTTATCACTTTCTATACAATCTGGCGATTCAAGCAATATAGCACGAATGCTTTTTATATGTTCAATTTCATCGATATTGTTCAGTATTGCAAAAGAGACAATGCTCCTTAATGCCATTCTATAAGAACCGTACACACAATATCTTTGTGTTGCATCTATATAATATACAGAATCGAAAACATCACGCAGAGCGCTTCTATACTCATCACAAGTATAATGCTGTCCCAATTCCCACACTTCTCCAGATACAACCAAAGAATTGTCTGTATCAGTCATTTTGCGTTCTTTTTTTTAGGCGGCTTGTTCTTCTGTCACAGGCGTTTCTGCGGCAGTTTCTTCTGCAACCGGCGCCTCTGCAGATTCTGCAACTGGGGCTTCTTCGGCTGGCGCCTCAGCGGCAGCTTTGGCTGCTGCTTCTGCAGCGGCTTTTTCTTCGGCTATTTTTGCCAATTTATCTGCTTTGTCTTTCGCTTTCATCTGAGTTTTTTCAGAAGGTTGATTTTTCTTGGTTTGATTTGGAATTGGTTTTGCAGCAACAACGCCAGCATTAACCAAGAATTTGTAAACACGATCAGATGGTTTTGCGCCCTTAGCCATCCAAGCCTTGATTTTTTCAATGTCCAAAACAACGCGTTTTTCATCGTTTTTTGCCAACATAGGATTATATTTTCCAACTGTTTCCAATACATTACCAGAATTACGAGCATTTCTGGAATCTGTCACAACAACGTGATAATATGGACGTTTTTTTGCACCATAACGTGCTAATCTGATAACTGTTGCCATAATTTTTACTCCTTTGTTTTTTATGATCTGTTATCTGTTTTTTCAAATCTTGTTGCCCAAAAATCGCACACAAAAACCGACATCAAGAACGAAAACTCGTCGGATGATGTTCCTTGTGCATACCGCACACAGGGGATTCAGTAATGGCAATCTGTTGGGATTTGCAGGATCATTATGAACAAAAAAATCCAGAAAGTCAAACATTTTTGTTGTTTTGTGAACTATATTTATTTAAAAATTGACTTTTGTGTTTCAAATATATAATATATGTATCCAACACAGGCGGGTGTGGTATAATGGCAGCACGAAAGCTTCCCAAGCTTTAGACGAGGGTTCGATTCCCTTCGCCCGCACCAAAAATTCAAATAGTTTTATTATAAATCTGGACATTTTATGTTTTTCTGTAATTGGCAAGTGTCAGAAAGTAGTAAAAATGGTAAAAAATACAAAATATTCAATCGATTACGCGAACGGGCGTCCAAATTGTCCAGGAGTAGAAGGGCGTATAGGCGATTTTTTATCTCACAAAGCATATACTATGGCGATTGATTTTGGATTTGAATTGTATGAATCTGATATCAAATGGATAGAAAATAATATTACAAAAACTTCGCAAAACAACAATCGGGATATATTTTGGCGTTTTGATAGTGCCTCTTTGGGAAAGAATATATCCAAATATAGAATTGATTATATAGCCACGTTTTTTGAACAATTTATTGACTTGCCTGGAATTCCGCGTAATGCAAAAAGACTTTTAATTTATACAGTGGGAAACCTGCGCGCATGGTATAATATCAAAACAGAACCGGAACCTTATCAACATTTTTTCATAGAGAGATGGCTAGAAACATGTCGGTAGACAATAAAAACTATAATACAACGGCGTTTTACTACCGTTCGTAATCTGCGCTAGAAGTTTGTTTTTGCAAAAGTTTAACTTGTTTCATCGCTCGTCTTACGCCAACACGCGCCCATCTGTCATGCCCACGAAAGAATGGTATAGGCAATGTACCACGCGGACGCAAAAAACTTGGCGTGTTTATATACCCATCAAAATCAAATACCCCGACAAAGTTCTTGAATTTACGATTGTTTTTACGCAATTCATCAAAAACAGCTATTGTATCAGAAATTGCTTCGGAATCTATGTTCCAACAATAAAGTTTATATTGCAGCGCAGGCATCCCGCGATAATCAACCGTGAATTCAGTATTTCCAAATTCGCCTTCACTGTAAAGAACCTTTGCACACAGGATTTCTTTATCTTGCTCACAAATTCTGTAATGCACACCACAACTGAGATAATTTAACAGTTTAAATTCACCAATCTTGGCCAACAGTTTTGTAAATAAACCGTGATTATGCGATGTGACAATATCTCGTCTTTCAAAAAATAAATCTTTGGATTTAGAATTTATTAAATCTATTACTTCCTGCATAACACCGTCAGCAAAAACAATATTGTATGCCTTTGAACGTTTACACATGCGCAGCATAGTCATTTTATTTCCTTTTTATCTCTTGGTTATATTTTATACCATATTTATAATTTGTCAATTTTTTTACTATTATATGACCACGCAAAATTTTTGGCTTGCGTTAAATTTATAATTTTTGCTAGGATTATTATTGAAAGGACAGGATTTTATTTTTTCACACCGTTGAAACACGCTAAAATCCGCAATAAATTTGCCTTGGGGGGCAATCAAAAAAAACAGAGAGAAACGAAGGAAAGACACATGTTAACAACAAAAATTCTTGCAAACATACTTGTTTTATTAACAACTTTCGGTGGAAGTGCATTTGCAGCACCCAGCATTCGTCAGATTGGCAACATTGGAACATCATCCAACAGTTCTGTAAAACCACTGCCAGTGGCTTCAAACCAGGCGCGTGCGGCAACACCGATGATGCAAAAAATGTCGTCATCTGTTGTTAATACTGCGAAAAGCGCAACGACTTCTGCGACACCTTTGTATTCCACGGAACAAAATCGTTTGGTTGTAAAACCGCTCTCTGGCGGCAAAACCAACAGCATTAATTTAAAACCAACGAACAACGTATCAAACACTTTGTTATTGCATCTGGATCAAGAAGTCCAAGGTATTCACGACACAATGGCAACTTTGGCCACCCAAGGTCAGGTTAATTCTGCGGTCAATACTGCAAAATCAGAAATGCAGGACGCCATAGACACGGCAACCGAAAAAATGGTGACCTTTGGCGAAGGCGGCAATTTAAATGAAAAAATAGCAAACACGGCAACCATTGCTTCGATTCAAAGTGAATTGGGTGACAAAATGACCGAAGAAGACGTCGAAGGAATTGTCAGCGATGCAACGGTCGGAATGATTACTTCTGGTCAAAGTTTTAATAATGAATTGGCCAGCACCTCGCTTTACAATACAGTTAACAACGAAACAACAGGTTTGGTTGCAAAAACAAATGCTTTGAACAATGTCATCAACAATGAATCAACTGGATTAGTTGCAAAAACACAGGCATTGGACAACACTATTAATAATACTTCGACTGGTTTGGTGGCAAAAACACAGGCGTTGGATAATACCATTAACAACACTTCTACCGGTTTGCTGGCAAAAACCGCTGCATTAGACGAAACGATTAACAATACATCTACTGGTTTGGTTGCAAAAACCGCTGCCATAGAAAGTGCGTTTGACAAAGATACAAATGGAACAATTAAAAATGTTAAACCAGATTTCGTTCCATCGGGCATTCCAATGGAAAAGGTTTCTGGGTTAACTGGCGACACAGGGTTGGTTGCTAAAACAAATGCATTGAGTGATACAATTAACAATGAATCAACCGGATTGGTTGCTAAAACGAACGCGTTAAGCAACACTATCAACAACGAAACAACCGGATTAATTGCTAAAACAAACGCATTGACCACAAAAACCAGTACATTAGAGGACAAATTTAACAAAGATCCTGAGAGTGGTCAAATCACGACATTAAAAGAAACAATAATACCAACCGAAATTGCACGCAAAAATTATATTAATACAACGTTGGACAATATGGAATTCAGCGTTAATAGCGATACTCAAAAGGTTGTATACAAAGTGACCGACCAAGCTGGATGGAAAGATTTGACTGACGTCAGCACATTTGGGGGAACCCAAGGCAAATCTGCATATCAATCATGGCTGGACCAAGGAAACACTGGCAACGAAGGCGCATTTATCGCATCGTTAAAGGGCGAAGACGGTAAAACTCCGGACTTCACAGTTGAAGATGGTGTTCTGAAATACAAAACAGATAAGAATGATTCCAACGAAACATTCAAGACATTAGCCACAGTTAAGGGTAAATCTGCATACGAATCTTGGAAAGACGACGGTAACACTGGCAGTGAAAGCGAATTTGTTGCAGCATTAAAAGGTGCAAATGGCAAATCTGCGTATGAATCCTGGAAAGAACAGGGCAACAGTGGCGACGAAAGCGAATTCGTAGCAGCATTAAAAGGTGCAAATGGCAAATCTGCGTATGAATCCTGGAAAGAACAGGGCAACAGTGGCGACGAAAGCGAATTCGTAGCAGCATTAAAAGGTGCAAATGGCAAATCTGCATACGAATCTTGGAAAGACGATGGTAACACAGGTAGCGAAAGTGAATTTGTTGCAGCATTAAAGGGTGCAAATGGCAAATCTGCATACGAATCTTGGAAAGACGACGGTAACACTGGCAGTGAAAGCGAATTCGTAGCGGCATTAAAGGGCGAAGACGGTAAAACTCCAGCCTTCACAGTTGAAGATGGTGTTCTGAAATACAAAACAGATAAGAATGATTCCAACGAAACATTCAAGACATTAGCCACAGTTAAGGGTAAATCTGCATACGAATCTTGGAAAGACGATGGTAACACAGGTAGCGAAAGTGAATTTGTTGCAGCATTAAAAGGTGCAAATGGCAAATCTGCGTATGAATCCTGGAAAGAACAGGGTAACAGTGGCAGTGAAAGTGAATTCGTAGCAGCATTAAAGGGTAAATCTGCATACGAATCTTGGAAAGACGATGGTAACACAGGTAGCGAAAGTGAATTTGTTGCAGCATTAAAAGGTGCAAGTGGCAAATCTGCGTATGAATCTTGGAAAGAACAGGGTAACAGTGGCGACGAAAGCGAATTCGTAGCATCATTAAAAGGCGCAAATGGCAAATCTGCGTATGAATCCTGGAAAGAACAGGGTAACAGTGGCGACGAAAGCGAATTCGTAGCAGCATTAAAAGGTGCAAATGGCAAATCTGCATACGAATCTTGGAAAGACGACGGTAACACTGGCAGTGAAAGTGAATTTGTTGCTTCATTACAAGGCAGTACTTGTGGTGTAACAAAACAAGAAGATACGGAAACCGTGAGCGGTGTAAGGCAAACCACGGTCACATTTATAAATTCTTGTACAAACCAAGCAATAGGCAACTCAATTGTTGTCAAAGACGGTGTTGACGGGGCGGATGCAGAAATATCAGAAGAAGACATAACCAGATTAAAGCTTGTGACCGTCAACGAAGATGGTGTCATAGACGCTGTAAAAATACCGGCATTGAATTACCAAGCGCCTATAAATGACCTGGAAACGATACGCGGCAACGCATCTACTGGTGCTGGGTTATCTGGTGCAGTAAGCACGTTGCAAGGCAAATTCGATACGAATGGTAATTTAAAAACAGATAATTTGGTGTTGCCTGATACGGTTATAACAACCACGACTCCTAAGTATCAGGCTCTGATGAACAATGTTAATAGCAGTGGTCAGATTACCTCAACGGCCGCATTGCCCGCAGCAGTTGTGACATCTGGAACAGATGGTAATATTGGTACGGTGTTGGCTGCAAACAATGTGGTAACAGGTGGCAGAACTGGCAATTTTGCTACCTTGTTGGATAATTCTAGTTTAGCAAGTACTGTTTCTGATTTGGAGAATAGTGTTTCTGATAATGGCGACTTGGTAGATTCTCTAATTGATGCATTAGTCCAAGGGAACTATATAACCAGAACCGGGAACAGTATATCTATTAAGACGATAGCAGTAGAGAAATAATATTTATTTCAAAAAAACGACCGAGAAATCGGTCGTTTTTTTATTATCTAATACGCTCTATGCCATTACTAAGTTCTATTTCTGCCTTTTCTGCAAAACCCAGAATTGAACGATAAATCTTTTTGTTTGGCTTATTTTTTTGCAACACATTTATTTTTGACATAATCATACTAATTAAATCACGACGAAACGATGCGCGCGCAGTATTTTCTAATGACTGCAATCTAGCCAACAAACTTTCCCAATTTTCCTGCAACGGATCGGATTTTTTATAAATAAATTCCATTCTTTTATTGCGCTGTTCGTTCATTGCGAACCCCTTTTGTTTATTTTACTGGTATATGTAATACTTGTTTTGGATAAATCAAATCTGGATTTGTGATATTATTACAATCTGCAATTATCGAAAACAAAATTCCGCGACGCAAAAAATTGTTAGCGATTATCCACAAACTGTCACCGCGACGGACAGTATAAAAAGTATCTTCGCACCCTGTGGCTTTTGGCATAACAAATTCATGTTTTTTCGTAGCAATTGTTTTTCCACTTGCATCATGCAAACGAATTATTAATTTATATTTTTCGCCACTCTTTAATTCGCCAACATCAGCGCCCAGTCCAAAATTTTTATAATTGGAAACACGTGCATAGCCCAGATATTTATTATTTAATGTTAACGACACGCGCAATTTTGGCAATGCACGCCCCGTCACAACAATGCGTCCAGTATTCAAATAATCTATTTTTGAAATAACCAAATCACCAGACACAGACTGCGGGAATTGCAAAACTTTGCTGCCGTTTTCGGTCATCAACAAAGACAGAGAATTTTTATAATCCTTTTCTGGAACATATACGAACACAGAATCCTTTGACTTTATGTTTTTATCAGCGTCAATCAAATAAATTTCATAATTACCAGACTTCAACACATTGTGCGGTGCATAAACAAATTCACCGTTTTTATCCGTGTGTTCTGTGGCAACAACTTTGTTATTTACAACAACAGAAATATTAGATTCGGCACAGTTGCGACCAGCAATAACAATTTTACCGTCTTGTTCAATTCTGACGATATCGAAACTGGGTTCTGTGACCGTCGCAACTTTATCAGTCGCACGTTGTTCAATATTCACAGGTTTGATAATCGGTTCTGGAACTGTCGGAACAATTACTTTGACCGGAGCATTTATTTTCACTGTTATAACAACAATCGCGATTATAACTACCAACATAGCACACAAAATAGGGAACCAATAATCACGCAACACAGATTGATTTTTTGCAACTTTTGCATTATTTTGTTGGTTTCTAGATTCATCAGGTTTTCTGTGAAATACATTGAATCTGCGCAAAAATTGACGTGTAAAAATGCGACGATTATTCAACCATGATTGCTGTCTGTCAACTGCGCCAGATATCATTTCATCCGTAGAGCGTTTTGTCTTTTTGGTGTTTTGTGCTGTCATAATTTTTTCCTTGTTTCATTGTTTTGACAAAATTATTGCAAATTATATTTATTTGTCAAGATAATTGTGTTATAATTAACCCATATACAAAGATAGGGAGATTTTAAATTGACAAAGAAAATAGGCATTATGACCACGGGCGGCGATTGTTCTGGATTAAACACTGTGATTCAACGTGTTGTCGACGGTTGTATTCAACGAAAATGGAAAGTAATTGGAATCAAAGACGGAACAGATGGATTGTATAACACGCCGGCGAAAATCATAGATTTTGCCCATGAATCTTTTCAATTTGCAAACAGTCATCTGGCTGGCAGTATTTTGGCAAACGGTAATGCCGGCAATACTAATTTTGAATCATCTGCACAGGCTGGGAAATTATCAAGTTTCAACAAAAGATTGAAAAAATCTTTGTCAGAATTAAATTTGGACGCGTTGGTTTTAATTGGTGGCAACGGCAGTTTATCACTGGCACATATGTATCGTGAAATTTATAGCGGTCTGTCATTGGTATGCATCCCAAAAACTATTGATCTGGATGTACCTAGAACAGACAAAACAATCGGTTTTGATACCGCGGTACAACAGCTGGTTTCATATTGCGATCAATTATTATTGACTGCGCGCAGCCATCACCGTTGGTTCATCGTACAAACTATGGGACGCGAATGTGGACAATTAGCTTTGCACGCCGGCGTAGCGATTGCTGCCGATGCAATTTTAATACCTGAAATAAAATTTGATGTTGATAATTTAGTAAAACATATTAAACAATCAAAACGCGATTATGGAATCATTTTGGTGTCCGAAGGAATTTCAATACGTGGACATTCTGGAAAACCTGCCGATATGGTTGCACGCAAATTAACCTCTGCGGGAATCGCTAACCGTACTGCTTTTCCTGAACATATTCAAAGGGCGGGCGACACTTTGGCGTCCGACAGAATTTTAGCCGCTGGATTTGCAGAAACAGCCTTGACTGCGATTGAAAACAATGAAACATATGTTATGACTACATTTGAAAACGGTGAATATAAAACTATTTCTTTGGATGATTTCTTTGCAGGTGGCAAACCAGAAAAAGACCCAAATATTATTGGTGCAATGACATCAAATGCATACGTAGAACCAAACAATATACTATTACGTATTGCCACAGAAATGGGAATATATATGGGCGAAAAAAAGAAATAAAAAACGGGCAATTTGCCCGTTTTTGTTTAGAAGAAAAAAAGTTTTATTTTTCAGAAAAATCTGCGTCCGTTGCACCATTGGCTCCAGATTTATCTTCTTGGTTGGAAGATGCAGATTGTTGAGCTTCCTGTTGAGCCTTATAAACTGCTTCGCCCAATTTCATGGCTTTTTCAGTTAATGCGTCCGTCTTTTGTTTCAAAGATTCCGCAGTAGCATCTGATTTCGCCAATTCATCGCTTAATGCTTGTTTTGCATCTTCAATCGCCTTTTTGTCTTCGGCACTGATTTTATCGCCGTGTTCTTTCAATGATTTTTCAATACTGAACACCGCGGTTTCAGCAGTATTTTTTGCTTCGGCTAATTCTTTTTTCTTTTTATCAGATTCTGCATTTGCCGCTGCTTCATCAACCATACGTTTGATTTCGTCTTCAGACAAACCACCATCAGATTTAATAGAAATCGCCTGTTCTTTGCCTGTGCCTTTATCTTTTGCGGACACATGCACAATACCATTCGCGTCTATATCAAAAGACACTTCGATTTGTGGCATACCGCGTGGGGCAGGCGCAATACCTTCTAAATTAAATTGACCCAACAATTTATTATCAGCAGCCATATCACGTTCGCCTTGGAATACACGAATCGTCACAGCAGATTGATTGTCTTCCGCAGTGCTGAAAATTTGTGATTTTTTGGTTGGAATTGTTGTATTTCTGTCAATTAAACGCGTAAATACACCACCCAATGTTTCAATCCCCAAAGACAACGGTGTCACATCCAACAACAATACGTCTTTGACATCGCCCTTTAAGACACCGCCTTGAATTGCGGCACCCAAAGCAACAACTTCGTCCGGATTAACCCCTTTGTGTGGTTCACGACCAAAGAATTCTTTGACTGTTTCTGCAACTTTTGGCATACGTGTTTGACCGCCAACTAAAATAACTTCGTTAATTTGATCTGTTGTCAAACCGGCATCTTTCAACGCCTTTTTGCATGGTTCAATTGTTTTTTCAATCAAATCAGCAACCAAAGATTCCAATTTTGCACGTGTTAATGTTGTATTGAAATGTTTTGGTCCTGTTGCATCCGCGGTCAAGAAAGGCAGATTGATTTCAGTTGTTGTCTTAGAAGACAATTCGATTTTTGCTTTTTCCGCCGCTTCTTTCAAACGCTGCAAAGCCAATTTATCATTTGACAAATCAATACCTGTTTGAGATTTGAATTCATCAATTAAATATTTCAAAACGCGGGCATCAAAATCAGATCCACCCAATGCTGTATCGCCGTTTGTAGATTTCACTTCGAACACACCATCAACAATTTCCAATATAGACACATCGAACGTTCCACCGCCCAAGTCGTAAACTGCGATTGTGCCGTCTTTGTCTTTGTCCAAGCCATAAGCCAACGCAGCAGCAGTTGGTTCGTTAACAATACGTAAAACGTTCAAACCTGCAATACGACCGGCATCTTTTGTCGCCTGACGCTGAGAATCATTAAAGTATGCAGGCACTGTGATAACCGCATCAGTAATCGTTTCGCCCAAATAACTTTCGGCATCTTTTTTCAATTTAGACAAAATCATCGCGGAAATTTGGGACGGGGCATATTTTTTACCGTCAATTTCAACCCACGCATCGCCATTATCGCCCGCAACAATTTTATATGGAACACGCTTTTGAATTTCTTTGACTGCATCACTGTCATAACGCAATCCCATCAAACGCTTAATTTCATAAATTGTATTTTCAGGATTTGTGACCGCCTGATTCTTGGCCGTAATACCAACCAACTGTTCACCAGTATTCGTCACCGCAACCACAGATGGTGTTGTACGTTGTCCTTCTGAATTTTCGATAATTTTTGGATCACTGCCGTCCATAAAAGCCATAGCAGAATTTGTAGTACCCAAATCAATACCTAATACTTTTGCCATTGTTCACTCCTTAGATTTTTTTTGCTTAGTGTTGATATAGTTAATGCTGGATTGATTTCAAGGGGGTGTTTTCAAAAATATTATTGGTAAAAATTCATATAAAAAAACCGCCCAAACGGACGGTTTAAATATATATCTGTCAAATATATTATTTCTTTGCATCTGCAGCAGCAGCGGCAGCAGCCTGAGATTTTGCATCTGCTTCTTCTGGCATTTTACCGCCAATCGTTGCAAATGCCAATTCGGCCTGATGTAATCCCAAAGAAACACCCTTTGGCAAAGCCAAATCTGTTCCGTGGATAGAATCACCGATAGTAACATCTGATAAATCAATCGTGATTTTTTCAGGAATATCGTCCACCAAACCAACCAAAGCCACCTTACGAACAGCAAAGTTCAAAACACCGCCCAATTTAATACCTTTGGAAACATCGGCATTAATGACTTCGACTGGCACAACCACATGCACAGGTTCTTTGACGTTAATACGTTTAAAATCAACATGAACAACTTTGTCAGACACAGGATGATATTGAATATCCATCAACATAGCGTCTTCTTTGCTGCCATTTGTTGTGATTTCAAATAATTTTGTCCGCAAAGACGGTTGTCCCAACAGCATTTCAAAATCGCGACCATTTAATTCAATAGCCACAGGTTCTTTCTTTTCGCCATAGATGACCGCAGGGATGTTCTTGTTATTGCGAACTGCACGTGCGGCCCCCTTGCCAGCAACTTTGCGAATTTCAGCGTTTAATTTAATTGCCATTTTATAATCCTTTTTAATGGTTTATTTTCTTGTTCGTGACCTCCAAGGGTGTCACGCGGACGAAATTATTTACTAAAAACGGTTAAAAATCAAGTATTTTTATTCACACAGGTAAAAAAATGCCGTTTAGAACGGCATTTTTTTAGAATCCTATACCTCTGGACAAATCATATTTCATTTTTTCCAAAGTAATATTATAAATAAAATTATATACGCCACCGTCTATTGTACGTTCTAATAACAATCGATGACCAATTTTTGTTGAACCGCGTAAATTTTGTATAGTTAAATCAGTGTCACCTACGTGTTCACCATACACATTCATTTTATATAAATTATTTAACGGTTGTGAACCTGAAAAATGATTGTTTACCTTTTTTCTGGTTCCCAATACAACAACTATTTCATATTTGTGGTCGCCATAATTCAAATCTCTATGCCACGTGTAATCATTAACAAAGTGCCCTAAATCTCCAAAACTTCCGATTTTATCTACATCACAATAATTTTCCATCGCTTCAACATACGGCATTTTATTATTTGAACCGACTTCTATCAGTTTTAATCCATAACCCAAATCCCCCAAATGGATATATTTTTTACTACAATCTACATTTTTTAACATATTTGTACCTTTTTGTTATTTTTTACATTATTTACTAAAAACGGTTAAAATCAAGTGTCTTTATATAATATGTCGATCTGTTTCATATTTCTTCATTGCTAATGTGATATTATGAATAATATCATATTTAGTATTTTGTGTTTTTGCTATCAACAATCTGTGATCTATTTGTGGTTTAATCATATACGGTGTAAGTATATTTGACGGTTGTAATATAATTTTATCCTCACCGATTTTACTGCCATAAACAGTCAATTCTGTTTCATCTTTTACTGTATCAATATCTAACACCCTGACAACTTCGTATTTATTAAGTGGATCGTCATATTTATATTGCATTGTCCAATTCCAACAATTCCAACAGCTATTATTTTTAATTGATTTAAAATCACCAACTTGTCCAAAGTTATTGCCAACTGTATCTAATTTCACACATCTCCACACCACAGGGGAAACATCTTTTGGGTTTAATGAAATTGCAGTTATTCCAAATTCTGCATCAGCATATTCTTTTTCTTTAAGTACGAAAAACATTTTCAAGCCCTTTTATTTATTTTGGAACGATGTTACACTAAAAAATCTAAAAATCAAATTTTTATCAAATTTTACGTAAAACCAAAAATCTGGCGCGGCCATAAGTTTTATCTTTGATTACATTCCAACCGTCAAGCCCAGATATATCGTGAATTTTTTCAAATTCCCATATTAAAATTGCACCATTTTTTGCGACAGCCGTTAATTTTTTTACAAATGCCACCCCTAAATCAAAATCGGCATAGGGCGCATCAACAAAAATCAAATCTGCATCTTTGCCAAATTTGCCTATGCCCGAAACCGCATCTGTTTTTTCGATTATCGCCACACAATTTATTGATTTAACGTTCTTTTTTATTGTTTCAATCGATGTATTTGCATTGTCTGTAAACACAACGTTTGCATTATCATATCGCGACAAACATTCTAATCCAAACGCCCCAGACCCTGCAAAAACATCCCAAACAACAAACGGATGCGATGTGTCCAAAATACCATTTAACATATTAAACAATGCGCCACGCGCCAAATTTTGTGTTGGTCGCGCGCCAGCGGGCAAATTTAACTTCTTGCCACGATATTTTCCAGAAATAATTTGCAATTTAGAATCCATAGTATAAAGTGTATATTATGAATTTTATGAATCAAGCATTTATTTTGGCAAAACGCGCATTTAATCACGACGATGTGCCTGTTGGCGCAGTGATTGTTTGTGATGGCAAAATTATCGCACGTGGTGAAAACAAAGTGCAACAATCACTGAACCCGACATTACATGCAGAAATAGTCGCCATAAATCGCGCCTGTAAAAAATTAGGAACTAAATTTTTAGACGACTGTGATATATATGTGACGTTGGAACCATGCAGTATGTGCGCAACTGCCATATCATTCGCCCGCATAAAAAATATATATTTTGCAGCCACCGATGAAAAGGGCGGTGGTATTACATCAAACGCCAAAATATTTGATAACGACAAACATTTGTGGCACCCAACCATAATCCAAATGAACGAATATGCTGATAAATCCGCTAAACTTTTGCGAGATTTTTTCGCAATACGACGCTCAACTGTAAAGGAAGTAAAATGAAATACATAGTTAACGAAGTTATAGCTAATGACATTCAAACGGTTGTCCCGATTGAACATGATAATCCTATCTTTATTCCAAATCCATCTCACGGATATGACGTTATCCAAGATGGTAAATTGGGTCAATGTTTTATACAAAATTCAAAACATGAATTGGTTCCAGAAAACATAAACAAATCAAATACATACGAAATGAAATGTATTGGCGCAGATATTATTCCAGTTGTCGACAGATTAAGCGTTGTATACAAAAAACATCTTGTATTATTCAGCAAAGAATATGGCGATATTCATTATGAGTTGGCTATGAATGATATTTTCTTTCCTACTCAGATTGGTCATAGATTGATGGTAAAAGGCCCAAATGAAATTAACTTAGACAAACCAAACAAGGGTTTTAAAATTGTAAAAAATATAACAATAGATGAAATGCGTACAAATTTTATAACAAGGCAGATATAAAGATAAATGGATTATTACAGACAAAGATTTTAACAAAAACGGCACGATTACATACAGTATGCAATCCGTTGATGTTTCATTGAAAAATATCACATCAAAAAAGATGACTTCAAATAAAAATGATGTATTTGTTGGATCTTATACTGATAGTGATTTAAATTCTTTATCAAAAAAATATGCGCCAAACGACACATACAATATTACTAAAAATTCAACAGCCCCAGAATACGATATTGGCACTATCAGATATTCACATTTAACACATTACAATTATCACAATGATTTGTTTTATTTTATAAAATTTTTTAATGGTTCGTTTGGTGATTTTTATTCCGCATTACCTGATTATCATGGCAACGAATTTTTTAATCTTGGGGACAGAATTTTATTAGGCGTCAAAAAATCAAATGCAAAAGTGCCATATTTTGTATTTGCCAAAAATCTAACCACAGGTCAAGAAATTGACGATCTTGACGACTGCGACAGAGACATATCTGACTATCAAGAATTCGTCGTTCTGGGTAAAAACAAATGCGAACAAACCGAACACCCAAGTATTATTAATGAAGTTATAATTGAAACAAAAAAATTTGGGCTTTTGCGCGCAGATTTCAATTTTACATCCCATATGCCACTATATATATCCCAAGTGGGCGACAAACTGTTAGTAGAAGCAAAACGTCAGCCAGGCACAAACATACATTATGTTGACGTATTGCGAAACATAACAATAGACAACAGGCGTTCTGAATTTTTGTTATCTGAAAACATCAGGTAAAAAAGCCCGCCAAAAAAGCGGGCTATATTTTATATCAACGATTTTCCGGTCATTTGTTTTGGCTGTTTCAAATTTAATAACTTCAAAATCGTAGGCGCAACATCCGCCAACCCACCGTTATTTATCTTTTTAACCAACGGATTAGACACCATAATTGCGCGCACTTTGTTATTAGTATGCGCTGTCCATGGCGAATTGCTTTTATCATCCCACATTTTTTCAGCGTTTCCATGGTCTGCGATAATTAACATTTTGCCATCCAATTCTAATACTGCCGGCACAATTTTTGCCAGCTGTTCATCCAAAACCTGCATAGCCTGAACCGTGGCATCTTCATTACCCGTATGACCAACCATATCACCGTTTGCAAAATTCATTATCACAACATCAAACTTTGATAACCGCGGAAGCAGAGCGTCCGTAATTTCGCGCGCAGACATTTCTGGTTTCATATCGAACGTAGCCACAGCCGGCGAATCAATTAAAACCTTTTCTTCGTTTTCAAAATCAATTGTCCGTTCAGCGTCCATAAAATAAGTCACATGATTATATTTTTCTGTTTCGGCAATGCGTAACTGTGACAGCCCACTTTTAGCGATTACATCACCCAAAGTATTAATCACAGCAACATCTTCTAAAATTGCAGGGCATTTTTCATTTAATCCTTCACCATATTGTGAAAAGCAAAGCATATGAGCGCCTGTTTTTAAAATTGCGCGTACTATTTGTCGCGCACGATCACTGCGATAATTTCCGAAAACAAAACCATCTTTCTTGGTTATTTTTGTTGGGGTTATTATTGTTGGTTTGAAAAATTCATCAGTTATACCATCTGCATAAGATTGCTTTATCGCACTTTCTATATCAGGCGCAACAAAATCAGATTTTCCACGCGCCAAGGCATCAAATGCCAATTCTGTTCTGTCCATGTTTTTATTTCTGTCCATCGTATAATACCGCCCAGACAAAGTTCCAAAGAAAACACGACCGTCCGCAAAATAGGGTGCCAATGTCCGCCGTATTAAATGAACATATTTCATAGCACTGCGCGGTGGTGTGTCACGACCGTCACCAATAAAATGAATACATACACGCAAGCCAGAATCCAAAATATGTTTCACAATTACCATTTCATCGCGAATATCCGAATGCACACGACCATCAGACATTAAACCCGCAAAATGCACAATGCCACCATCGTGCTTAACATCTTTGATAAATTTATTTAATGGCTTATTTTTATCCCAATTTTCACGCGAAAACCGCAATAGATATTGCATAACAACACGTCCTGCGCCGATACATATGTGTCCAACCTCTGAATTTCCCATTAAATTGCCAGGCAATCCGACGGCTGTTCCACTGGCACGCAACAAAGAATTGGGATATTTTTTTATTAATTTATCAAAGAACGGCATTTTTGCCATCGCTACTGCATTATGTTTTTTTTCTTCACGCACACCTACACCGTCTAAAATGCACAAAACAACTGGCTTTGTCATAATTTATCTCCTATTAATCGAACTATTTATACGGGGTATAATTTTATCATAATGCTTTTTTGATTGCAAAACAAAAAGAAAAATTGTATATTCAATCTGACAAGGAAAAATTTCATAAACATAAAACAAAACAGGACAAAAACATGCCACGAAAACCAGTTCATATTGGCGCAGTCGACAGTCACATTGCTCAACGCTTACTGTTGCGCCGTGTTATGTTAGGAATGTCACAATCAGACCTGGCTAAGCGTTGCGGAATAAGTTTTCAACAAATACAAAAATATGAAACCGCAGGCAACAGAATCCCCGCATCACGTCTTTTTGATTTAAGTCAGGCTTTGGAAACATCTGTTGCATTTTTCTTTTCTGGATTACCCGGGAATTATCCGCCTGAAACCAAGGCAATACGTTCTATGCGTGTTTCAGAGCCAAAACCAGATGACCCACTGGCAAAAAATGAATCATTGCAATTGATAAACCTGTATTGGGGGTTGGCTAACGACGAACAACGCGCAATGGTTATGAAAATGTTGAAAACATTAAACGGGGAAGGCAATTCTTAATTTTATTAATATAGAACAAATTAAAAACGCCCTGAATCAAAGTGCAGGGCGTTTTTATATATCCACATCAATCTTCGTCAGTATCTTCCGGCGGTGTCACTTTGATACCCAAGATACAATTTCTAAACTCTTCTGTATCAACAATAGACCAACATTGATCATTCAAATTTTTACCTAATCTCATTTGATCCGCAGTGAACACACTCTTGCATTCGTCACAACCGCACGTTTGTGAATTAAAACATTTTCCTACACTGCACCATTTACATTGATTTGTACTGACGCACAACCCCTGTTGCACAGTATCTTTGCACAAAGAACACGCAAAGCCGTCATCTGGGGAAAAATTCATACCATTCAAACATTTATAATACACACATTGGCCACCAGAATTATATACTTTATAATGTTTTTTTGAATCGAATTTGTTTTGTGCCTCAGCAGTCTTATAAGGTTCCCAACCACATACTTTCGTAACACGATCCGATGTAGATGGATCACAATTTTCATTCAAAGTATACCCTTGAAGGCACAAGATATGTTCTTTGCCACCTTCAACTGCCTTTGCATGAATACTCGTAGAGCCTTTCAAAAACTTTCTCTTATTTACATCAGCATATGGGTAAGCCCCCACACTCCAATTATCTTTTTGATAATTAGCATCAAAACATGGACTGTGACCGCCATACGCACCAATCAACAAAGGTCTTGCCTTGATACCGTATTTCATAAAATCGACTGCACCGACAACTATCTCTTGTTGATAAGACGCACCTTCCCATCCACCATGATCCATCTTGCCGGTCTTTTTGTAATCCAACACCGCAACAGAATTCACAGCAGGAGAACAATCATCACATTCGGGCAACTGAAAATGATCAGTATAAGCAACAGCATCAGAAAAAGTATAATTTAAATACTTATCTCTATCCGCGAGTATATTGCTGGTACTGGGGTTAGACGTAGAATCCGGCAAACCTTTGGTTTCGCATCGGTCACCATCCCATCCCGGCTCACAATACCATCTGCACGAAAGCCCGTCCGGCGAAATATCATTGGTTTTTGCCACTTGGTAATATACGAAAAACTCAGGATGAGACCATGTTGCAGCAGAAATCTGGGTTAAACAAAATTCAGCACCATGCGCAGACACTTCTTTTGCAACATACGCTATCATAATTTGATCATCTGCTTCTTTCACATCAGAAGTATTGGCACAATTTCCCCTTAACTGGCGCGTCGCACTGGTCGGTCTTTGCCACCTATGATCACTGCTGCATGAACCGCACTGCCACACGCGTTGCAAAATAAAATTTCCAATCGTAGAACCATCAGAGTCCAACACTTCATTTGAATTTACCTTTGGGTTGCCCCAAAAACTTTTCGCGGCACTGGATATACCTTGTCCTTGAAAAATACATTCACTAAATTCAAAATCCCCACTTTGTTGCGACTGACACTCTGCAAAAACTGCAAACGGCATAAACATACTTACAAAAAACATTAATAATTTTTTCATTTATACTTACCCTATCTTACATAACACTGTCTGCCAGACCAATACCCACCAAGTTCTTTGCATCTGATTTTGTACCAATCATCTTTTTTAATTTCACATTTTCCAGTACTTGAATTAAATGCAATATAATCTTTTGACATATTAGGCAAATTTTGTTGCATCGCGCACAATTGGCTTTCTGTTGGTTTCATACAAACACCCCAACCAAAAGATTTTGTTCCAGATTTATTCAGTGTAATACCATTAGATTCTATCGTTGCTTTATATCCACCAAAACCATACTTAGTCAAATAATTCAAATCTGAATCAGTTCCAAAAACAGTTTTCATCCATGTCGGCGAAACAGAAATCACATCACCATCTTCAACCCCAGAATTACTGGACGCCCAATACAATTGACCTTCATTATTGATATCATGACATTCCGTCGACAAACTAGTAATCAAACCAGTACGTATGTCTTCGATAATGCTATCTATGACTTTGTCTGGGTCACTAATCCCTTCAATAAGCCCCGTATCCATATCACGGTATGTCAAAGTTATATCCTCTGCCGGTGTATTTACCTGCGTATTATTTATAACAGGATTAATCATAACCGCCACAGGCGCACTGCCACCGGTGATTGCATTCGAAGCCGCACGAAAACGTATCGCTGACGCAGCACTTTGGTTTTGTACAGGTGTAGTCGTGGCTACATTTTGTGTAACCTGCGTCACCACCTGATTAATCTTTGGTCTGCCACCACTTCCAGACCCGCTACTTCCGCCAGTATTACCCGAAGCATTCGATGACGCATTAGACGCCTTTACCAAATCTGCACCACAGAAATAGGAAGCCCGATTGCTTAACATATCGCGAACATCTGCTTCTGATCTCAATCTGCAACCCCATGGATATTCGTGTTCATCGTCGCCCGGCGCACATAATTCTTGGGCATATTCACGCAACGAAATTTCACATCCTTGGGCCACCTTGACAGAATCAACCGTATTGACATATGCCAACAAAGCCTTTAATCCGCAGCCACCATCTTTATCTTTGATAGTTTTCGTCTTATCATCATACACGCAAGAATCAGGATTTCCATACAACGCAGCACAAGCCAAAACCTGATCTTTGCACATTTCATGTGCCGCCACTGCAGATATTGCGCCCGTCAATTTGGTTGTATCTTCGTTGCCCAACACATCCAAAGCACCAGTTTGTTGATCATAACAAGAACGTATTGTTTGGACACACGATGCCTTGACTTCTTCTATTTTTGCATCTTGGGCTTGAGCAATTTGAATTATCGCAGAACGTTTAAATTCATACCAAACTGTATCTGCCAGTTCACGACACGTATCCAGTGCCTGGGTCACAAACATTTTCTTTTCTTCCAAAAAGTTATTAAAGTCCGGATTGGCACCAATAACATCCGCAGACCCATTTAAAACAATTAAATTATTCAAACCAAACAAAGCCTTAGAATAAACAGGTTCCCCAGTCACAGAATTAATATATTGTCCAGAATAATCCAAACATTTTTCATAATTTTCGCCACAGGCTGTTGGCTGTTTAATCGCGGTTTCAACCTTGTTCAAACATTCATTAACATCCTGAGAATTATGCGCACGATATTCTTCTAAGCGCGCCTCACGCAGATATTTTTCAGCCGTTCTGACCGTTTCTTGAACAGATTCTTTCTTTGCGTTTATACTTTTTTCATACAAATTACAATCTTGCGTAATAAACACAGAATAGGCGGAACGCGCCAAATTCAACACTGCATCACTGTTACATTCATTACGCGAAATTGCCGTACATTGACGCACCGCAGTTTCGTATAATTCTGCGCCTTCCATATCGGCAGTGTTTGTATAATTCGATTCGGAATTATTAGAAAATATAGAGCCAGTTGAATTTCCCCAGATATCGTCAGAATCGCCACCACCAGAAGAAAACAACCCCGACAAATCCAACGTATTAACAGACGACATCTTTGGGGTTGATTTAGACGACGTTGTTGTCTTTTTGCCTGCTAAGATATCAGCAATATCATCCAACATTTTTTGTGATGCACTGGTGTCACGTTTAATAGCGGCTTCGCCCTCAGATGCAGAATACATGGCATTAACCTCTGCCGCTGTTTTATTGACCGCATCCAAATTAGTGTTTTGAAATTCCGCCAACATTGATAACGCCGTATCCAAAGCCTCAGCCGTGTCACGATATCCAGTAAATTTATCACTGCAAAAACAACGTCTATACGTTTCGTTTGCCATGGCACAAAATTGATCCATACAGGTTGAATACGAATCGCGACACGAAGAATACCCACCACCAATCTTGCTGACATCACTAAATACCGCGGTTGCACGAGCCTGAGCGGCACGCGAAACATTCGTCTTTTTCGCACTGCGCGCCACCGAATTATTAGACGCAGCACGTCCCAGCGATGGCTTAGCCACGGCAGCACGAGATATATTCACAGGGGAAGAAATTACATTACCCGCAGCACGCACCCCAACAACGCGATTCGTTGCAGCACGTGAAACCGCAGGGCGCGCACTGACCACCGTACGATTTTTACGACCGTTTTGTCCCGCAGAACGAGCAATCACAGAAGTTGCCGCACGACGAATCGATGCCGACGTAGCAGAATCTGAATTCACAGATGAATTACGCGCAGTTGCACCACGCATATTTGGTGCCTGAACCCCAAAAGCAACCGCAGGAAACACCGCGCTAAAAACGAATAATTTCAAAAATCTTTTAAAACTTCCCACCACTTTCTTCTTTCTCTTTCAATCTATTTTATCATTTTCAGTCACTTTAAATCAAGCATTTATTCTATACAGCAATTAACCGCATTTTTAACCCATTGCCCCAGACGTTTAACCCCCGTTGCTTTGGATTCTGGTTTAACAGATTTTTTGGGTTCTGCCGGCATTTTACACGCCTGCGCTGCACCATCATAAAATGCAGGCACTGATTCATGAACACCGTCTAAATCTATTAAATGCATATTCAATCCCCAGAACAGAGAATACAAATCGTACGCGCGCGCAAACATTTCATAGGCATCCTTTTTACGTCCGGCACCAATCGCTTTGGTTCCAACCTCATATAACCGCATAGACGCAGCCAACAAGTGTTTAGAAATACACCAAACTTCGCCATCTTCTGGGCCAGATTTCTTTACAATACGTTCCATCAATTCTTTGCGCATATTTCGTACAGTATTAATCAAATCATAAAAGCCAACCTTGCCAGTTTTTGCACCACTGAAAAAGAAATGTTCTTCCAAAGAAACCAAATTCATCAATGCAATAGATAAATCCTGATCAGACGACAAATCCAACGGATTTGCTTTCTTTGCAGCATCTAATTTTTCAATCATTTCTTCCATAGATAATTTTTTTGCTGATTTTTTCATTTCTGTATCCTTTCATTATTTTAACACAAAACGATTCCTATCTTTGGCAACCATTTGATAATAGCCAAGAAAACGACAGTCATAAACAACAAGCCTGCAAATGGCATAACAACTTTCTGAAAAGGAAACTTTGCGTGTCCACCATTATTTTTCTTGATATGAACGTACCAAACTTCCATCAAGATAAACGTAGCAGCACCGACGATTATACCCAACAAAAACTGGTCCATGCCCCACATACAATTATCCCACCATTTTACAATCGGATTATCGACAGGAACAAAATATACACCCATCAACAAAGCGACATAAACCAAGACGTTCAATACATACCAAATTATGTTTTTTACATTATGTTTACGCATATAATTCGCAGTCCAACCAATCAAAGACACTGTTAAACCACCAGCCCAAATTCCAGTGATAATATCTTTGACCCCCAACATGCGCATTCCTTCTAACCCAGCGCCAATAGCAATCGTACACACGGGGCAAACCGCGTCAGCGACACCGACAAATAATAAAGTGGATACCAACGCACACATTGAATATTTTAACAGATTTTTCATATTTTCCTTTCCTTTTGTTTTCGTATTTTAACATAAAATAAAAATTCAGGTCAACATCATATTTACAGTTTTTTTACCCCACGCATATGTGCAGAACGGGCCCGCGGATTTTTTTCCAATTCATTGTCCACAGGTGTCAATGTTTTTAACATCTCGTATTCGGGGGTATTCAAACTTGGTAATCTGGGGTCGCCAGAAACATCTGCCCATTTACGGAAGGTGTTTTTTATAAATCTGTCTTCAATAGAATGAAACGTGACACAAACACAGCGCCCCCCAGAACGCAACATATCATGTACAGATTCCAATGCAGATTTAATTTGTCCCATTTCATCATTTACCGCGATACGCAATGCCTGAAATACAGGGGCAACATCACGCGGATTTTTTATTAAATCACGCAATTCAAACGTGGTTTGCGGTAATTCTTTTTTTAATATATCTGCAAACATATGTGATTTTTTTATGTCGCCGTATTCATACAATATATCCGCCAATTCCGAAACAGATTTTAATCGGATTAAATCAGCGGCATTAATATCTATATTTTCATCCATACGCATATCCAATGGTGCATTATACCGGAACGAAAAGCCGCGCTCGCCGTTATCAATTTGCATAGAAGAAATACCCAAATCAAATACCACGTCATCAAAATCATTAATGTTCAAATTTTTAATATCTGAAAACGCAGAATTTATAAAGGTAAATCTGTCACCATATTCAGATTTTATTTGTTCCGCATCTGCTAAAACTGTGCCATCCCTATCAAAAGCAATCACATTCGCACCTGCATCTAAAAATGCACGCGTATAACCACCTGCACCAAACGTACAATCAACAATTGTGCGCCCACGAATATCTCCTAAGGTATTTATTACAGAATCCAAAAGTACAGGAATATGTTTTGTCATTCTATGGTCACCTTGGTTCCTAATGCGGTTAAATCTTTGGCGGTTGTTGCGCCTAATTCGACAGTATTTTTCAATGCCAATGTCGCACCCTTGTCCCCAGAATGTAAATTCAAAATCACTTGTGTATTACCACTGGGCAGGGCGGTCAAAGCCTTTTTTACATCAGCCAAAACGGCTTTGTCACGAATGTCAATGGTAATTTTGCGTGCCACCTTTGCAATCCATTTATTTAACGGAATAATAGAATCTACAAACACCGAAACACGTTCATCGCGAACAGACGTTTTTCCAGATATGACCACTTCGGTTTCAGAATTTAAAACTTGCGACAATTCAACCGACGCATCTCCAAACGCCACACATTCAATATTACCAAAACTATCCGATGCATTTATGGTCAACATATCTTTACCTGTCTTGGTTTTTCTGCGTGAAAAAGAGTTAACATTAGCGGCAATCTGTACCTGTTTTCTATCGCCAAGCGCTTCTAATGATGTACTGGTTGCTAATTTATAGCGCTGGATTAAATTTTTATATTGATCCAATGGATGCGCCGATATATAAAAACCCAAAGCCGACAATTCATTTTCTAATCTTTGAGCAAATGTCCACGGTGTTGTTTTTGGTAAATCCTTTAACAATCTATCTTCGGTGACATCGTCTTCAATTGTATTCGCAAACAGCGATAAAGAGTTCGGACCTTCGCGGGACTTTGACGCATATGCTAAAATTGCATCGGCATTCATAAATATCAAAGCGCGATTTTTTTCTAACGAATCCAGCACGCCCACCTTGGCAAATGCTTCCAAAATTCTTTTATTCATAATTGGCGCGCACCGTTTTGCAAAATCAGTCAAATTCTTAAATTTACCGTGTGCTTCACGTTCTGCAACTATAGCATCCGTTGCAACAGTTCCAACCCCCTTAATTGCAGCCAAAGCATATACGATTTTGCCATTTTTTACAGTGAACAAAGATTCACTTTCGTTTATATCAGGCGCCACGATTGGGATATTAAAATTAGATTTAGCGTCATCCACAAATACTGCCAACTGATCGGTATCATTCATATTACTGGACATTGACGCCGCCAAAAATTCCGCTGGGAAATGCGCTTTAAGATACGCACATTGATTTGCAACAATAGAATAGGCAATAGCATGTGATTTATTAAACGCATATTTTGCAAATTCTTTGAATTTCTCCCACAAATCTTTCGCGGTCGCGTTATCCAAAGTTTGTTCTTTTTCACATCCCTCTAAGAATTTGACCTCTAATTTAGCCAACAATTCTATCTTTTTCTTACCCATCGCTTTACGCACAGTATCAGATTCACCACGTGTAAATCCTGCCAATGCGCGGGTTAATTGCATAACTTGTTCTTGGTACACAATAATTCCATAACTTTCTTTCAAAATAGGTTCAGCACGCGGATGAACATATTCGATTGGCTCTTCGCCATGCATACGTGCAATAAATTGCGGAATAAAAGCGATAGGCCCAGGACGATTCAACGCGTTTAACGCAGATATTTCCAAGAAACTGGTTGGGTGCATTTTTTTCAAAGTTTGTTGTACAAACGGAGCATCAAATTGGAATATGCCTTCGGTCAGACCTGCCTGCCAAAGCGCCATTGTTTTTTCGTCGTCCGTGGGGATGCTATCTAAATCTATATTTATACCATGTGTTTTTTGGATTAATTTTACCGTATATTTCAATACGACCAACGTTTCTAGGCCCAAAAAGTCAAACTTAATTAACCCAGCTGGTTCCAAATAATGTCCATCAAATTGGCACGATGGCAACGGGTTCGCGGGATCACGATATACCGGTGCAATTTTTGTAGTAGGCCGGTCACCAATAACAACGCCACACGCATGCTGTCCCAGATTACGTATAGATCCTTCCAAATCTTCTGCCACAGATACAACTTTTTTCATATCAGAATCGACATCTAATATTTCTTGGATTTCAGAAGAACCGTCGACCGCTTCTTTTAATGTTTTTGCATCCATCGGTATCAATTTTGACAATCTGTCTGATTTAGAATAGGGCATTCCATAAACACGTCCAATATCACGAATTGCGCCACGTGCCTGCAAACTGCCAAAAGTTATAATTTTACATACCGAATCACGACCATATTTTTCGCCAACATAATCCAACACGCGTTCAATCCCAGTCGGTTCAAAATCAACGTCAAAATCCGGCATAGATATACGGTCAGGATTCAAAAATCTTTCAAACAGCAAACCATATTTCAGCGGGTCAACGTGCGTTATACCCAATGCCCATGCCACAATGGATCCAGCCCCAGAACCACGCCCAGGCCCAGTTAAAATATCATTGTTGCGACACCAATTAATGTAATCTGCGACTATTAAAAAATATCCAGGAAATCCCATACCTATGATAACGCCCAATTCATATTCAGCCTGTTCATAATATGGTTTAGTATCAGTGATATTATGTTGTTCCAGACGTTTTTTTAATCCGCTCATAGTTGCATCGCGCAACATTTGACATTCTGCCTCTAAACTAGCACCAAATCTGGGAAGTAATGGATTTTCATGAACGTTTATATAAAACGCACACCGTTTTGCAATATTTACAGTATTTTCAATCGCTTCTGGCAAATCAGAAAACAATTCTATCATTTCTTCTGTTGATTTAAAATATTGTTCAGAAGATTTACGCGGTCTTTCTGGATCAATGACTTTGGTTTGTCCCAAAACACAACTTAATGCATCCGCCGCCTCATAATCAGAACGCGCAGCGAAACAAACATCATTAGTTGCAACAATTGGTATATTCAAATCGCGTGCAATTTGCAAAAAAACAGGTTCTGTTTTGATTTCATCTTCCAATCCATGCCTTTGAATTTCCATATAAAAATTATTACCGAAAATGTCTAAAAATTGTTTGGCTAAATCGGTTGCCGTATCATTTTGATTATTCAATATTGCCATACCAATCGGACCGGTATGCGCCCCAGACAAACAAATCAAATCCCCACTATAAGTTTTTAATTCATCCATGGTAATATACGGCCCCAGATGATGGTTTTCTTGCCGCATATACATAACGCGACTGATTTCACACAAATTCAGATAACCGTCATGATGTTTTGCCAACAACACAATCTTTGATAATGATGATTGACGCAATATTTTTGGATCGACATTATGGTGATTCAGTGATAATTCTATACCAATTATAGGCTGTAATTTATTTGCAGGCATAACATCTGATAATTCCGCACAACCCGACATCATATTTGTATCGGTCAGCGCACAGGCAAACATATTATTGTCTTGGCATAATTCTGGGATACCCTTCAATATCCCCAATTTTTTATTACTGCCCACAGACAGGGTACTGGCCCCCACAGAAACCTTTGAATGAACGCGAAGATGAACAAACTGCTCTGCCATTTTATCCTGTTATTTTTTTATATCGCCACCAGTCCCGATAAAATCATAATCTGTATCAGTAAACGGCTTTGGTTTTATATCCCATTGTTTAACAAATACCCGCCAATCCGTATTGGGATTATTCGCTATGGAAACAGTATCCCAGTCTATGACAGATAAAATATTCAAATCATTATCCACTAATAAATTAGACGGATTCAAATCAAAGTGCGCCAACACACGTTTACAGTTTTGGCACGGCAATTCAGCACTGCGATGATTTTGGATATTCGTTATAAAACGTTCATTATTTGGAATCGCATCAACATCTATGGATTGCAATTGTATAATAATATCACGGATTTGCGCGCCGATTTTGTCTGCATTTTTCAAAACATATTCCGTATCAAAAGAATATAAACTGACACCAGAATTTTTCTCACAAACATACATTGGTATCTTTCTGTCAACGATACAGACCGGTGTTTCAACTTTGACTGCTGTTTTCACAATATCCATCAATTCACAAAAATCGCAAATCTGTTGACGCGTTACATTGCGAAAAATCTTGACATAATATTTACCATTGGCGACCGCGATAAAACGGTTTAATGTTCGTTGTCTCACGAATCGCAAAGTTTTCATACGTTCACCATAAGTCCGCTTTATAAACCGGGCAATATAGGGGCGAAAAAGCAACACATTAACTTTGCCACGAAAACGCTTGCGCCGTTCAGACCCATAAACGAACCAAGACAAAATATTTCCAACAACAAACGGTATTTTATACATATTATTTACGCTAATTTCCCATGACAATGTTTATATTTCAACCCAGATCCACATGGACAAAGGGCATTACGACTGATGTTCATATTGGACATATTATTGTTGCCATGGGTTTGATTCAGTGCAGAATCGTGTTCTGCATGCTGTTGAGCGGTTGCATCAACATCTTCGCGCGTCAAATTCATACGACAAATATATGCCACAGACATCGTCTTGAAATTTTGAATAGTATTACGGAACAATTCTAATGCTTCGTTTTTATATTCATACAAAGGATTCTTTTGAGCGTATCCACGCAAACCTATCGCGCCCTGTAAATAATCCATCTGTTGCAAATGACGTTTCCATACCGCATCTAATGCCCCCAACATCATTTGACGTTGCGCTATCAACATCAATTCAGGGCCATATTTTTCACACTGCTGTTCATATCGATGCATTCCCAATTTAAACAATGTTTCATATGCAGCACGTTCAGATATTTCTTCATCATTTTTCCATTTACCCAAATCAGTGATATCCAACGCGAAAATACGCATCATATTTTCATGAATTCCATCAATATTCCAATCCATAGGATGCGCTTTCTCTGGGATATTGTTTTCACAAATCATTTCAACAACATCACCGATTAATTCTTGGACAAACGGTTGAAAATTATCAGACGACATCAAATCATCACGCTGTTTATAAATAACAACACGCTGTTCATTCATAACATCATCATATTTTAACAACTCTTTGCGGGCTTCAAAATAACGAGCCTCAACACGCTTTTGCGCTTTTTCCAGTGCTTTGGTTATCCACGGATGAGTGATTGCTTCACCAGGTTTCAACCCCAATGTAGTTAACATATTTTGTAATCTTTCTGCACCAAAGATACGCATCAAATCATCATCCAAAGCCAAGAAAAACTTAGAATCTCCCGGATCGCCTTGCCGTCCAGAACGACCACGCAATTGATTATCTATGCGACGCGATTCATGACGTTCTGTGCCGATAACATATAAGCCGCCAGCCTCTAAAACAATCTTTTTATTTTGTTCGATTTTTTCTATGATTTCTTTCTTTTTATCTTCAAAATCAGGTGCAGTTTCATCCAATTCAGCGATCAAATCATCGGCGTTTCCACCCAATTTAATATCTGTTCCGCGTCCTGCCATATTTGTCGCAATTGTGACAGCCCCCGGCGCACCAGCCTGAGATACAATTTTTGCTTCTGATTCATGGTGTTTTGCATTCAAAACCGCAGGTGTTATACCTAATTTTTCACGCACTATACCCGCCAATTCTTCGGATTTTTCAATAGAAACTGTTCCGACCAACACAGGCTGTTTGCGTTCCACACAATCTGCAATTTGTTTAACAATCGCATCATATTTTTCAGTTTTATTACGATAAATTTCATCGTGATGATCAACACGAATAACCGGTTTATTTGTAGGAATTGCCACCACGCGCAGTTTATAAATTTCTTCAAATTCGGCGGCTTCGGTCATCGCGGTTCCAGTCATACCCGCCAACATTGGATACATTCTGAACAAATTCTGGTATGAAATACTGGATACAGTTTGATTTTCGGGCTGTACGTCAACGTGTTCTTTGGCTTCTATGGCCTGATGCAATCCCTTGCCAAAACGACGTCCAGACATCACACGACCCGTGAATTCATCAACAATTAAAACTTCGCCATTACGCACAACATAATTTACATTTTTAACATACAAATGATGTGCCAACAAAGATTGTTGAACATGCATAACAACAACCGCATTTTCAGCAGCATACAGATTATCGCCAACCAAAATTTCGGCTTCTTTTAACAAACCTGTTATATGATCAACACCAGATTCAGTCAATGTGACATGTCTGTCTTTTTCATCAATTTTATAATCATCAGGAACCAACTTAGCAACCACCGCATCAACTTTGTTATACAATTCACTGGTGTCTTCGGATGGCCCAGAAATAATCAAAGGCGTGCGCGCTTCATCAATCAAAATACTGTCCACTTCGTCAACAATAGCATAAAAGAACGGACGTAAAACCTGTTGTTCTTTGGTAAATTTCATATTGTCGCGCAAATAATCAAAACCCAATTCAGAATTTGTCACATAGGTAATATCGCAATTATATGCAGCACGCCTGTCTTCGTCAGACATATCGTGTTGAACAACCCCGATTGTCATACCTAAAAATCTATAAACTTGCCCCATCCAACCGGCATCACGAGACGCCAGATAATCATTAACAGTTATCAAATGCGCGCCTTTGCCCTGCAAAGCCTTTAAATAAAGTGCCAACGTTGCGACCAAAGTTTTACCTTCGCCAGTTTTCATTTCTGAAATCTGACCATTACCCAAAACCATACCGCCAATCAATTGCACATCAAAATGGCGCAAACCAATTGAACGCTTGGACGCTTCGCGGACGGCAGCAAACACATCTGGCAAAATATCTTTTTCAGATTCGCCATTTTTAATACGTTCGCGAAAAACCGTGGTCAAACCATGAATTTCATCATCGGACATCGCCGCATATTTAGGTTCAAGACTATTTATCAAAGAAACCGTTTTTTCATAAGATTTTACAATTCTGTCATTTGCAGAACCCAACAACATTTTTAATATATTTTTCATTTCTTTTCCTTACACTAAAAATTAAATATTTTTTAGATTTATAGCAATTTTGAACCCACGGGTCAAGATACTTTATGTATATAATATGCTTTTTTTATAAAACAAGTTTTTAGCCCAAAAAAATATTTTTATTTATGTAAATTTATGATATGATACCAGACAGGAAAAAAGATATAAAATAGGGGTGAAAATTATGAAATCTGATATTCAACAATTAAAGGCTTCTGAAATAACCAGCGACGTATTCGTTATCGCCCCCAGTCAAATCGATTGGATATCGAAAACTTTTGGTAATGCAGTGGCAGAGGCTATGAATATCCGTCCATTATCACAAAAAATACGCCAGATTGCCGCAGAAACATTGATTCAGGTTCTGCGCAACGCGAAAAATATGGGCGAAAAATAAAAAAAACAATCTATTACCCCTTGAATTTCGCGGATTTAATGTTAAAATTACCAACACAGGTGCGAAAGAGCATAGCTGAATCGAACAAATCTTGGTTCAGAGGAAAGTCCGGACTGCCGGGGACAACATAGTGGCTAACGACCACACGGGGCAACCCGATGATTAGAGCAACAGAGACGAGAAGTGATTAAATTCACGGTGAAACGGGCAATCTCTATGTGCAGCAACCTCAAAAAGGATTCCTTTGACCAGTCCCTGTCTTTTGGGAATCGGGTAGAGGGCTTGACGAATTATGGCAACATAATTTGCAGATTAATTATGCTCGCAACCTTTGGTGAGTTCCGACCCGCCTTTGGCTGAACAGAATCCGGCTTATTGAACACCTGTGCATAAAAAAATCGCCGAACGGCGATTTTTTTATTACATAATTTTTCCTTGGGACGGATAGAAAGTTAACGTCATATCTTTCCACACATTATATTCTTTGCGTGGCAATATAGAAAACGGAGAACAGGTACGAATTGCCGCCTTGACTGTATCTAAAACATAGGCAAAAGATTCATCAGTTTGGGCGCGCGCTTCGGATTCAAACCATATTCTGTCCACAACACCAGTCGGCAATAGTTTTAAATGAGCCGTCAATCGTATGTCTTCCAAATCCGTTCTGGTTGTATCTATGACCCAACAACGCGTCAAAGCAACGCGCAGGGCATCTTTGACCGAAACAGTCATTGTTCTATCCAACGATAAAACCTCTCGATTAACCTTAATCACAGTTTTTTTACGTGGTAACGGCCTGTTTTCTGATTTGTTTTCTGTATTTTCTTGTTTATTTTCTTTAGTTAAAGTTTTTTCTTCATTTTCAACCATAGTTGGCTGTTTTATCGCTTTTTTTTCTTCCGCAGGTTCTGATTTTGTCGCTTTCTTTTCTGCTTGTTTTTGTTGTTTTTCAACCTTTGGCATTGCCGTGTTTTGCAATTTGGTTTCTTCGCCAGAAACTTTGATATGTTTCAAATCGATTTCCACAATCTGAACACGATTTGGTGTCACCATTTTCGCCTGTTCAACAACCACAGAAAAAGACAAAACAAAAAAAGCCAACAAAACCAGATGTCCCAACACAGACATCAATATATTTTCACTTTGAAATTGCGTTTGACGTTTCATTATTTATCATAAATCCTGGTTCGCAATCCCACACGCTGAAAACCAACATCCTTTAATTTCCCCATCATCAGCATAACCGCGCCATAATCAGCGTGCGAATCCCCGCTAAGCGTTATCGATAAATTAGGGTTTTCACCACGCATTGCAATTGCGCGCTTTACAATTTCATCACTTGATAATTTCTGGTCCGCTAAATAATAACCGCCCTTGGCATCAATACTTATCTGAATTGCATGGTCATTGCCATTTAAACTGGATGTGCCAGCACGCGGCAAATCAATATCAATACCCGACATCAGCATCGGCGTAGTTACCATAAAGACCGCCAACAACGTTGTCATAACGTCTATCATTGGCGTCAAAGACATATTTACATCAGATCCACCGGAACGTCTGCGCGACATATTTTTCACCCATCTTATATTATTTATGTTTTAATTCTTTGACAGAATCAGTTAATTTATCATACAAATCATCAGATTTCTTGGAAAACACACTATATGCAATCGCCGCAGGTACTGCCGCAATCAAGCCCAACGCTGTTGTTCCCAACGCAACCGCCAAACCCGGCGCAATAACACCAATACTGACTGATTGATTTACACCAATTGCCGCAAAAGAATCCATCACACCCCAAACCGTACCGAACAACCCTATGAACGGCGACACATACGACACCATCGACAAAAACCACAAATTTTTATCAAACGGTCGAATTAAATTATCGACAATCGTATCCAAATTATCCCCAGATTTAACAGCAACATGATTTCTTTTTTCATAGTGCCATAATCTGATTTTTTCAATAATCACAGCCCATGATAAAATACTGGCCACAACCAAAACAACAGACACAAACAATGTCATCATATCACGACCAGAAAACAACGATAACAGAGAAAAATTATTTTCCATTTCCTTTCCTTTTTTGTTTTTTAACTCATTAATTTTATTATATCTTCAGGTATTGCCTTTGGACGCATATCGCCACCCAAATACGCAATTGTTATGTTCATTATAGCACATATTTCATCATTTTTTACAAATTTTTGTTCTATGACCATTGACGCACCACCAATTTTTACAGTGCGCGATTCAACGACAAATTCATCGTTCAACACCAAAGGTCGCATATATTTTATATTCACTTCGCGCGCAACAAAGCCAGTATCGCCATCAGGAATAATAATATGTCTGGAAAAATCCGATCGCGCACGTTCTGCAACTTCTACATACCGCGCATGATACATAACGCCTTCGGCATCTGTATCAGCATACGCAACAGCAAATTTAAAATAATAAACTTTTTCCATAGCGTTATCCCAATAATTTAAAGTTATTTTTCAAGTCCAACGTGTTTGTATCCTAAATCAGTTACAACACGTCCACGTGGTGTGCGTTGAACGAAGCCTAATTGCATTAAATATGGCTCTATGACATCTTCTATGGTATCAGCAGGTTCAGACAGCGCCGCTGCCAAATTATCAATCCCCACAGGTCCACCCGCATAATTTCTTATAATCGTATTGATATATTCGCGGTCGATTTCATCAAGGCCTTGGGCATCTATGTGCAATTGATAAAGTGTGGTTTTTATCACATCTGCATCAATCACAGATTTACCAGTTGCGGTTGCAAAATCACGTGCACGTTTCAAAAGTCGGTTTGCAATACGTGGCGTTCCCCGTGAAGACATTGCCAACATACGCGCGCCGTCCGCGTCAATTTCCATCCCCAGTATGTGCGCACTGCGCATTATAATTTTTGCCAAATCGGAGGCAGAATAAAAAGACAACCGCAAATCAATTCCAAACCTGTCACGCAGCGGATTAGACAACAACCCAGTACGAGTTGTCGCACCAATCAGAGTAAAAGGTGGCAAATCTATACGCACAGATTTCGCGGTCGGACCTTCGCCTAGCATTATATCTAATTTAAAATCTTCCATTGCGGAATACAGAACTTCTTCAATTGCGGTTGGCAGGCGATGAATTTCATCTATGAACAAAACATCCATCGGTTCCAACGATGTCAAAATGGCGGCCAAATCGCCTTGCTTGGTCAACATAGGTGCAGACGTAGCACGAAAATTCGTATTCAATTCGTTTGCCACAATATGTGCCAATGTCGTTTTACCCAACCCCGGAGGCCCATACAATAAAACATGATCCATCGCTTCCGCACGCCCACGCGCCGCAGATATAAACACAGACAAATTTTGCTTTAACGCTTCATGCCCAATAAAATCAGCCAAAGTTTTTGGACGAATCGTCGCAGCCATTTCATCAGGAATATTTGGATCAACAAAACGTTTATTTTCTTCCATCATCTTTTACAACAGCGTCCCGTCCGCATTTTCACGACCGACATAGGCCTTTAAATCATTATACATCTGTCTTAAATCCGCAGGTTGAGAATACAGCGCATCTGAATTTTTAATGCGAATTGTTTCCAGATTAATCTGCGCCTGTTTTTTCAAAATTTGTGTCAAATGCGCCCCGAAAGCAACCGCTTCGTCGCCTTCATTTGCACCCTGCAATAATAAACCACGATTTGGACGTGGCGACAAGAATCCAAAATCAGACACAGATGTATCTGGTGATACCAGCGCAAAACCAGAAATTTCTGGACGGCGCATCATAGCCTGTAAAACATACCACGCACCCAACTGGTGGCCCGCCAGCCAAATTTTATCACTGTCTTCATTTTTATTTTGAATCCAATCTATGACGGTTGCGATATCCAACATATTTTCCGCCGTAGTTCCAATTGCGCCCTCTGAATCATTTACGCCACGATAATTAAACCGAACAACGGAAAACCCGATATCCATAAAGGCACGAAACATTGCATATGAAACCCTGTCGTTCATGTGACATTTATGGCGCGGACTGCCCGATAAAATGACCGCCAATGGCGCCGCTTCTTGTTCTGATTTATGATAAACTGCATGCAGTTTTCCGGATTCGCCGGCAATAATAACATCTACCATCATTCCACCTTAGGTTTTTATCTTTCATAACCATATTTATAGAACAAAATGATTATTATTTTCAATAAAAATATTTTTGCTTTGACATACACCCGCAAAATATTTTAATATTATGTATAAGAAATCAAGAGAGAAAGGTTTTACACCATGAAAAAATTTGCTTTTTTATTGGGAATATTAGCATTATATGCACATAATACCCATGCCGAAGAATACGATGAATACATAGAAGATTTTCAATCTGTATATAGCGAAGCGCCCGTATATTCTTATTATGCGTATCCTGACGACCCAAACTTTATCCCTGAATCTGAATTTATGAATATGGACAATAATACAGACTATGACGAGGTTATTTATAACACGCGCTCAGAAGAGGCGATGATGAATCCTGGGGTTCAATTTGCAGAACGTCCGACTGTTATTTGTCGCGATTTTAATTGCACACGCTTGAACGACCGCATTACACGCACATTTTTGTTTAACAGCGTTGCAAATATGTTGCAAACGAACGAACATTCTCGCCTGTATATATGTGAAGCCGACCCTTTCTCGCGCAGTTGTCTGCAATCTGGAATAACATTTCCTGTGCGTTCTGGCATAGCAAACGCATTGGTTAAAATCCCCAAAGCAACTATATCTCAGGTCAATTTGTCGACAGGGTTATCGCGTGCCAGTGCAAACATAACATACGAGATGTACGTTAACGGAATTCAACGTGTATGCGAACCGACCGTTATGGATATTGCGGTTCCAACTAATTCCCAAGCAACATTATTCAATCGTGAATTCGCATGCGGTTTAACCAGTGATGGCGTTGCAAATATATCTTTGTTGTTTAACATAGACTATATTGATTTGGATTATGGTTTAATCGGTGCTTATTATTCATTGGGCGCCCAAGGTGTCGCCACCGGCAGCGGGTCTGGATATTTGGTATTCAAAACAGAATTTACAACAAATGGTGCAAAATTCCGTGCCGCCACATACCAAGATGTAAACAGTGGTGCAAGCCCAAACAGACAAATAAAACCCGGTGAATACACTGTTGAAGCGTTAAAGAAATAGTTTTTATTACTGGGGTGCCATATCTAAATATATGAATAAAACTATACTTGTTGTTGATGATGATAAATTGTTGCGTGATGCGTTAGCCAAAGGTTTACGCCAAGAAGGTTTCAACGTTTTATGTTCTGAATCCGCCGAAAACGCCAAAGAAGTATTGTCACGCGTCAAAGTTGACGCCATCGTTCTGGACAGGATGATGACAGGTATGGATGGATTAAGTTTTTTAACAGAAATGCGCAAAAACAACGAGTTAACACCCGTTTTAATGTTAACTGCGCTGTCTGGAACGCAAAACACCATAGACGGACTATCGCTGGGCGCAGATGATTACATGGCGAAACCTTTTCAATTAAAAGAATTGGTATTAAGATTGCATAATATTACAAAAAACAAATCCGTGTTGAATGAAACAGTTAAAATGCCTGCTGGGTTAATTTTCATAAACAACGAATTTTTTATACACGACGAATCTGGGCAACCCGATAAATTAATTGCTTTATCAGCCGAAGAAAAAAAATTATTACAAAATTTAACAACCCCAACTGGCAACATCGTTTCTGCAACACCAATGATTGCAAAACGCTTGCGCAATAAAATAAATAGTGTATTATCAGACATAGATATTATAACTGTTCGCGGAATGGGTTATAAAATAATAACAACAAAACGGTAAAAAAAAATGAGATTGATACCACGCAGTTTTTTAGCCAGAACAATATTAATGGTGCTGATTCCGTTGATTGTCGCATTATTGATTGTCACTAACGCTTTCTTTAGCAACCATTGGAAAAGGGTGCATTCAACATTGGCAGGGACATTATCCGGCGAAGTGGCAACTATGATGCATTTTATGGACCAAAACGATACAGAATCCGTCCAAATGTTGGCGCGGGGAATTGGAATAAACGTATCCGTTAACGACAAATTAAATCGCCCAAAACACAACGATAATCATTCTATTGAAGCAGGCGAATTAGCCAAAGATTTAAAAAGAAAATTAAAACGGTCTGCATCTATATACATTGATCGTGAAAAACGCCTGTTATACATAGACGTTCCGACCAAAGACAACAAAACCGCTACTTTCGGCACATCAATGTATCGCATTTATTCAACCAGTACAGAAGTGTTTTTAATCTGGATTGTTGGCGCAATATTGATTGTATCTATACTGATAACACCCTTTGTTATATCCCACACGCGCAGCATCCGTAATATTGCCAAAGCGGCAAATAAATTTGGACGCGGTATGGACGCCCCAGGATTTCAACCCAGTGGGTCCTTGGAAATTCGCGAAGCGGCAAACGCCATGATAAATATGAAAGAGCGCTTAAACAGATATAATAAAACACGCACTGATATGCTGAACGCGGTCGGACACGATATGAAAACTCCGCTAACACGTATGCGCATTGCCGTAGAAACAGATTCTGCAACCAAAGAAGATTTGTTGAATAATATCGACAGAATGACAGAAATGATTAACGGTTATTTGGCGTTTGCTCGTGGCGAAGCCCCAGAAATAGAGCAGGCATTGGAATTGCCGACTATGTTGACCCGCGTTGCTCGCGATGCAGCGCCAACAAAAGAAATTATTCTGGATTTTCCGCCTCAACCAATTCAATTTTATGCACGACCTGCGGCATTAACATCCGCATTTACGAATATTATTGAAAACGCGTCACGTTTTGCAAAAACCACAATAAAAATAACAGAGGTTGATACACTTGATTCTGTATCCGTTATAATTGAAGATGACGGACCTGGCATTCCAGATGATAAAAAAGCCCAAGCCATGCAACCATTTGTCCGCTTAGATGAATCTCGCGGGGATTCTACTGGTGGCACGGGACTAGGGTTATCAATTGCCCAAACTGCAATTGAAAATCACGGCGGACAAATATTTCTTGAAAACAGTGATTTGGGCGGTCTGCGCGTTCGCGTTGTTTTGCCTTTGTAAACAAAACCGACATATGGTATTATAATACCGTCACGATTTTTCTTGACTTTTGCGCCCATTTGGAACATAATAGACGCGTTATTTTTAACATCTAACAAAGGTAAAACACAATGACAACGACAAAATCGTTAAAAAAGTGCGAATTAGATGCCAAATGGTATCTGATTGACGCCACAGATTGCACGTTGGGACGTTTGGCGGCATTTACTGCAAACATCTTGCGTGGCAAAAATAAACCAACATGGACACCAAATATGGATTGTGGCGACCATGTAATCATTATCAACGCGTCTAAGGTTGCTTTGACTGGGCACAAGGCTGAAAAAACAAAATTCTTTTGGCATTCTTTGTGGACAGGCAGCATCAAAGAACGCACATTGGGTGCAATGCGTGAAGAAAAACCTGAAAAATTGATAACAAACGCTGTAAAACGTATGATGGGACGCCGTACGACTGTTGCGTTGGCAAACAAACGTTTGACCAAATTGCATGTGTATGCAGGCGCAGAACACAAACATGCCGCACAGCAACCAATTGTTATTGATTTTGGCTCGATGAATCGTAAAAACAAAAGGGGCGAATAATGACAGAAGAAAAGAAAACAACCGCAAAAAAGACAGCGGCAAAAACAACTGCTAAAAAGGCTGCCCCTGCAAAGAAAACAACCGCAACAAAATCTGCAGAAAAAACGACTGCAAAAACTGCTGCGGTTAAAACTGCTGTGGCAAATGCAAAATTGTCTGGGGCAACATATGCAACCGGAAAACGTAAAGATTCCATTGCACGCGTATATTTAATGCCGGGCAAGGGCAACATTTTAATCAACGGGACACCAATGAAAGAATATTTCAAACGTCCTGTGTTGCAAATGATTTTGGTTCAACCTTTTGACGTCACAAAACGTGATGGCGCATATGACGTTGTTGCTATGGTTATGGGCGGCGGATTGTCTGGTCAGGCCGGTGCTGTGAAACACGGTATTTCCAAGGCATTAGAGAAAGCAGAACCAGATTTGCGCAAAACATTAAAGGCTGCGGGCTTCTTGACTCGTGATAGCCGTGTTGTTGAACGTAAACACTATGGTTATCACAAGGCTCGTCGTTCTACTCAGTTCAGCAAACGTTAATATTTGCAAAAACTGGTATATTTATGCAAAGACCGCTGTTTTGGCGGTTTTTGTTTTATATAAATATTTATTACAATGTTTATGTTGAATTCGTAAAAAAAAGCGTGTATAATCACACGCGACTTAATTAACATATCCAAAAGGGTGAATTTATGTTTACAAAAGAAAAAATCAAAGATTTACATTATTCTGTATCTGGCAAAATTGCTGCTGATGATTTGCAAAAAATAGCCGACGAAGTTTTAACTGAATTTGGCAAGACCGCTAAAATGCCTGGGTTCCGCGCGGGTCATATTCCTCTATCTGTGTTGCGTCAAAAACACAACGCGGCTGCTATGTCTGAAGCAATAGACAAGGCGTTGAACAACGATATGAACGCATATTTGACCGAAAAGAAAATTCGTTTAGCGGGTCAGCCAAAGGTTGATTTGGCAGGCTGGGAAATGGGCAAAGATGTTGAATATTCATTGGAATTCGATATTTTGCCAACTTTGCCAGAAATTGATTTAGACAAAATCACTGTGACTAAAAAAGTTGCTAAATTAGATGAAAAAGAAGTGACAACTGCATTGGAAAACATCCAAAAATCACGCAGTGTGGCTGAAAAACAAGACGAAAAGTACAAAGCAAAATCTGGCGACGTCGCCGTCATTGATTTCAAAGGCTTCATTGGCGATGACGCATTTGAAGGTGGCGCCGCGTCTAAACATCACTTAATTTTGGGTTCTGGCTCTTTCATTCCAGGTTTTGAAGACCAAATTATCGGCCACAAAGCAGGCGATAAATTCGATGTGAACGTTAAATTTCCCGAAGATTATCATGCTGAAAATTTGGCGGGCAAAGATGCACGTTTCGAAGTTTTAGTTCACGAAGTGCGCAAACACATTTTACCTGAATTAAACGATGAATTGGCAAAACAAGTTGGTCACGAGTCTGTCGAAAAATTAAAAGAACACATCCGTGAAATTATCACAAACCAATATGCCGAAGCGGCTCAACGCGATATGCGCAACGAATTGTTGGACGCGTTGGCAGACAAAGTTAAATTAGATTTGCCTGAAATCTTGGTTGAACAAGAATTGAATATGGCCAAAGCAGAACACGATCATCACAATGCAGAACACGGCCACGATCACAAATGGGATGACAAAAAAGAACGCAAAGAGGCTGAACGCCGCGTTAAATTGGGGCTTATTTTGGCTGAATGGGGTTCCCAGAACAAAGTAGAAGTGACCCGTGATGATTTACAAAAAGCGATTTGGGACGAAGCGTCACGCTATCCAGATCCAAAACAGATTTTTGAATTTTATAACAAAAATCAAAATGCTGTTGCTATGTTACGTGGTATGTTGTTCGAACGCAAGGCATTGGATGCAATGTTAACCCACGTAAAACAGAAAGAAAAATCTGTGCCAGCGGAAGAATTGTTTAAACAAGCATCCGTAAAATAAAATATATCGAATACAAAAACCGTCCAAACATGGGCGGTTTTTGTTTATTAATATTGGCTGTCTGGCACAAAAATCCAACTTCCTTTTAGTGTTGGTATATATATTTTAAAGGAACGTTTGTGTTCCTACTACAAAACAATATTCCTAGTCCAAACATACAAATGTATCAACATCTTGAAAATCTGGGATTTTTTTGAACAAAATAAAAAAATAAAAAATTATAAAAATAGTGGTTGATTTAAACGTTCCTTTTTGTTATTCATACAGGCATAAGGACAGGGAATGTAGCAACAACGAAAGGAAGAAAAATTATGAAACAATATCTGGACATTCTGGACAACTGTCTGAGTCAGGGGACCAAATCCGATAATCGCACTGGTATTCCGACAATTCGCATTCCATGGGGTGCAACATTCACACATGATATGAAAGATGGATTTCCGCTTATAACAACTAAAAAAATGCCACCCAAAACCATATTCACAGAACTTGAATTTTTTATCAAAGGCATAACCGATAAAAAATGGTTATTAGATCGCAACTGCCATATTTGGGACGAATGGGGCAATATTGATTCATGGCAACCTGTATTTATGACCAGAAAAACAAACGAAATAAAGCGTTTGGGTGCACATAATATGACCCAAGAGCGCGAAACAGAATTAAAAAACCAAGCAATGAATGAATGTCGCGATTTGGGACCAATTTATGGTTGGCAATGGCGTCATTGGAACGGACAATACAAATGGAATCCGGACAACCCAGAAATCAATTTTGATACCACCAATCCAGGTATTGACCAATTGAAAACAGTGATAGAAACCGCAAAACGCGATCCAAATAACCGCCGTTTGATTGTTAACGCGTGGAATCCGACATACGAACGCAATATGGCATTGCCACCATGTCATTATTCATGGCAAATTTTGATTCATAATAACAAAGTAAATTTGATATGGAATCAGCGTTCATGCGATATGTTCTTGGGCGTGCCGTTTAATATCGCTTCATATGCAATGTTGTTATTGTTGGTTGCAAAAGAATTAGGATATGAACCGGGTGTATTGCGTGGCAATCTGGGTGATGTTCATATTTATGAAAATCATATTCCCCAGGTCAAAGAACAATTATCACGTGACCCAAAACCATTACCAACCATGAACATTCCAGATGAAAACTGGAACGGGTTGCTGAACTGGACTGCCAAAGATGGATATAAATTAACAGATTATATCTGTCATGAAAAATTGTCTGGCGATGTGGCACGATAAAAAAATGCCCCGCAATTGCGGGGTATTTTTTAACGTCCTTTGCCAGCACGACGCGTTGCCAATTCCAAAGAAAGATTCCGTAAATGTCGTTTATTGATTTTTATTATGCGAGCAGGGCATTTATTTGGTATTGATATAGTATCGCCAGTTTTAACATATTCTGATGAAACAACGGGGTTACCAAAACCATCACATTCTACATCTAATACTGTTTTTTGTCTTGGCACAAAATATTCAGCAGGCTGAGAATTGACATATTGCATTGCTTCTTCAAATGAAATAGTTCTTTGTTCCAAATCATCTATTTTGTTTATTACACCGGCGTCACAAAAGATGGCTTTTGCATATTTTGTTGAATCTTTGACCAATTTATTAATACCTTTATCGTATTGTTGCGAATCTTGGGCATATTCTTGTGCTGCCAATTCTATGTTTTGATCTTTTAGATTTTGAGAAACCCAATTTTTTACATCATTTATAATATAATTTCCAAAATCTATACCACGTTGTTCTTGACGTGCTTTTTCTTGTCTCTTTTCGTTTTCTCGTTTTTTATAGTCTTGAGCTGTAAATACAACCATAAAAACAATTACACAACCAAGTATCGACCAAAGCACTATGTCAGTGGCATTATTTGCACGTTTTTGTTGTTTTTTACTTTTTCTTTTTTTCATTTAACTGTCCTTATATGGTATTCAAAGTACCATAAAAAATTTTATTATCAAGACCAAATAAAAAAATCTTAATATTACTTGATTTTTTGGAAAAACATCTATATAATATGTCGGATTTCGCGGGTGGGCGCGATTTCAGTCCGATTAACCCCACAAGACCTCGTTTTTTTATATGTTATAACGATGGCAAACTTTGTTATAAATTCTATGAAAGATTTATCCAAAGATTTATTTAATCCATTATCCGGCGAAGATTTCGTCCAGATGTTTGATAAAAACTATGGCACACAAGAAACTTTGCAGGGTTATGCAACAAAAGGAACAGTGAAAGATATCCGTGGCGATTTCGCTATGGTCGACGTTGGCTTAAAATCAGAAGGCCGTATTCCATTAAAAGAATTCGGTGCATCTGTCCCATCTGTTGGCGATATTATTGACGTTTTTGTTGAACGTTATGAATCCCGCGAAGGAACCGCTGTTCTGTCTTATACCAAAGCACGTGCTGAAAAAGCATGGAAAGATTTGGAAAAAACCGTTGCCGAAGGTATCGATCCCGAAGGAACCATTATCGATGTTGTTCGTGGTGGTTACACAGTGGATATTAACGGTGTATTCGCATTTATGCCATCATCTCAGGTTGATCATAAACCTGTACGCGATGCAAAATCTTTGATTGGTTTGAAAGATAAATTCCGCGTATTAAAGATGGACGCTTTGCGCACAAACGCAATCGTTTCACGTCGTGCAATCCAGGCTGACACTATTGCCGCTGCTCAAAAAGAAGCAATGAAAAATATTTCATTGGGCGCAGTGTTGGAAGGCACAGTTAAAAACATCACAGATTACGGTGTATTCGTAGATTTAGGTGGTGTTGATGGTTTGTTACACGTCACAGATTTGTCTTGGAAACGTATCAATCATCCACGCGAATTGGTGCATGTTGGTGAAAAAATCACTGTCAAAGTTATTCAATTTGACCCAGAATCTCACCGCATCTCATTGGGTGTAAAACAATTAGAAGAAGACCCATGGGAAACAGCATCCAAAGCATTCAACGTTGGTGATACAGTATCAGGCAAAGTTGTTTCTTTGACAGATTACGGTGCATTTATTGATTTGGGCAACAATATTGAAGGTTTGGTCCATATGTCTGAATTATCTTGGACTAACAAAAATATTCACCCAAACAAAGTGTTGCAAAACGGCCAAGAAATCAACGTCGTTGTTTTGGATATTGACCAAGAAAAACGCCGTATTTCATTGGGCTATAAACAGTTGCAACCAAATCCATGGAAAGATTTCGCTGAATCTCACAAAGTAGGTGATGTCGTCACTGGGCCAATCAAAAACACAACTGAATTTGGTTTGTTCGTTGCATTGACACCTGATTTGGATGGTATGATTCACATTTCCGATTTGTCTTGGAATAAATTGGACGAAGAAGAATTGAAAAAATTCGTTCGTGGCCAAGAAGTGACTGCAAAAATCTTGGACATAAATCCAGAAAAAGAACGCATCACATTGGGTGTGAAGCAATTAACAGAAAGCGCAGAAAACAACAGCACATCTATCAAGAAAGGCGCCGTTGTATGCGGAATAGTTTCTGAAATTACACCTGATGAATTGATTTTGGATTTGCCAGGCGAAACTCGCGGAACAATCCGTCGTACGGATTTGTCTCGTGAAAAAGCAGAACAAGACACATCTAAATACAATGTTGGTGATTCCGTAGAAGCATCTGTGGTTTCTGTGGACGGAAACAATGTTAAATTGTCTATCCGTGCATTACAAACAACATTGGAAAAACAAGCGGTCAAAGAATTCGCTAACGAAGCAGATTCTGGTTCGTTCTTGGGCGATATTTTGGGCGCAGCAATTGAAAACAGCAAAAAATAATTTGCGCGTTTTTAATGAACAAAAAATCCTACATTTTTATGTGGGATTTTTTTTATTTTATGCAATAATTGCTCTTGTCAACAAAAAGGAATTTTTATGAAACCAACTATGTTTGTATTTATGGGCGGGCAAGGATCAGGCAAGGGCACGTTTGCTAATCTGATGATGAAACAACACGATTACAATTATATAGAAACAGGTGATATTTTGCGCAACATGCCAAGTGACTGTGCAATATGCCAGAAAATGTTGCGTGGCGAATTGGTGTCTGACACAGATTTGTTCCCGATTATTTCTGAACATATTACAAATAACCGCGATGTCATAATGGATGGATTTCCACGCACATTGAATCAGGCGCAATGGTTAATCGAAAATTATGCAGACAAATTTGATATCAAAATAATATTTTTGAATATATCTGAACAAACTATGATTGCACATATTCAAAAACGCATTAACGAAGGCGGAAATCGCAAAGACGACACAGATGAAACAGCTGTCCAGAAACGTATTGCCGCATTTAAAACAACTACTATGCCTGCAATTCAGTGGTTATCAACGGTTAAAAATATAAAATTTTATGACATTAAATTACCCAGTGATGATATAGATACAAACTTTGCATTTATAATGAAAACTATCGCATAAAAAAACGCCCAAATGGGCGTTTTTTTTTAAATAACCCGTCGTCCAGCGATTGTATATAAACCATATCCAATCAACAAAACCATTATCACAATAAATATCACCAATGCAGCATGCGAATGATTTGCGTACGGCAACGAAACGTTCATTCCATAATATCCGACAATTACACTGGGGACCATCAAAACAATGTTCCAAATGGTCAAACGATTAATATAAGTGTTTGAATCCATATTAATAACGCTTTCAAATGTTTCTTTGATAGATTTCAACATTTTGCTGTAACTGGTGACAACTTCAATAGCCTGATTAAATTCGATACGCGCATCTTCTGATAATTCTTGGGCATCTTCATCTTTGACAAATCCGCGTAATTTATCGATTTTATCCATTACGGCAACGTTGCCTTTTAATGACGCCATATAAAGAGTATATGCATTTTCAACCTCTAACAATTGCATCAATTCAGGTTTACGAACGCGTTCCTGCAAGGCCTTTTTAGAATTAATAACCTTTTTGTTTAATTCCTTTAACGCACGCAGATATGATTCAGCGATATAATAAATTATATTCAAAATGAACATTTCACGTGTCACCATTTCATCGTCTTTGATTTTATCTAATAAATCACATCTTTTGCGACAAACAGTTATAACACGTTTATCAGAATAAAATATACACAACGGTTCTGTATGCCACGTCGTATCCATTTCGCGATTAGCAATCGGGAAACGCACAATTATAACCTTGTAATCATCTTCAAATTCAATCCGCGGCTGTTCATCAGGGTCTAAAATATCAATGATATTATCTTCATCAATTTTGTATTCCGTCAACAGACGTTCAAAATCTTCGTGATCTGGATTTCCAACGTTAATCCAAGAGAATGTTTTTAATTTTCGCGTATCAAACATGACATTCCCCCGTGCTATAGTAAGTTAATTGTGAAAAAATTCTTTTTGGTTCCCCAAGATGTTACCATTACCAGCATAAAAAATCAATATTTTTCAAAACATTTTTTAATATAGAATATAAAAATCAACATATTTGCAAATAGTCATATTTTTTACTTGCACGAATCGGTTAAATATTACTAGTATTGCGCATAGCGAACATAAAAAAGGAAGGATTATAAAATGATAGTCGGAATTGGAATTGACTTAGTTGAAAGCGACAGATTCTTAGACTGGTCTGCCTTTAAGAAGCAACGTATATTCACAAAGAAAGAATTGGAATATGCCGAAGAAGACAACGCACGTGCAGAAAAACATTTGGCTAATTTCTGGGCGGCGCGCGAAGCAGCACTGAAAGCTCTGGGAACAGGTTTTGGCGAAGATATTGCTTTTTCTGATATATCTGTAATACATGACGACAATGGTCAACCAGAATTGTTAATCGCGGGTGGCGCAAAAAATGTCCTTAAAGAAAAAGCAGGGGCAAATGCAAATGTTATGTTATCGCTAACCGACCAGGATGATTATTCAGCCGCGGTTGTAGTAATTGAGAAATAAATAAAAAAAACGACAACAAAAAACGCCCATTTGGGCGTTTTTTAATATTCTGGATAACCGTCATCACCGGCCTGATATGCAGCCTCTTCGGGGTCATAGTTTTCATCATAAAAAACATCATCCGGATATACCAAACCATATTCTGCTTCGTCTTGAATCATTTCTGCATCAACGTTTTGCATATCAACATCGGTTGAATAAGCCACCGCCTCAAAAGATTCGGGCTGATTTACATAGGATTCATCAACAAATTGTTCTGGCTGATATTCTGGTTGCGAAACATACTGAGATTCAGGTCGATATATCACCGGTCCATCAGAAACTACATCTTCAACAACGACAGTATCTTCTGGGAATTGGTCTTCTTCATAAACAAACATTTCGTCGTATCTGGACCCCGCACCATACACCGGTTTATTCACAACAGGCTGGGGACTGATGACGGGTTTTTCTTCGGGGAATTCTTCTGCATCAACAGGTATTGTTAACGCAGACACTTTGGACGAAACATCGTTGACAATAACCGGTTCTTCAACAGGTTCTTCGGATATCTCATTATTTTCTTCTGGTACCACAGGTTCCGCGTCGGTTTCATCAGATTCCGCCACAGATTCATCGACAAATAATTCTTGGTCAGCGGGAACTTCAACATCAGAAACACCGACAGGTTCTGCAACCACATCCGTGGATTCATCTTGAATAATTTGCTGTTCTGGTTCTTCAACAACAATTTCAGGTGCCACCACCGCCAAAGTAGCCTTTTTGTCGCCAATATTTTTTTGGTAAGTCCACAAAGCGAACACCGACAACGCAATCAAAATCAGCAACGACAAATAGTAGGACAGGGTTGATTTAGAAGCCTTGTCTTTGTATTCGATTTTTTCTGTGACTTGGGCGACAGGGGCATTTGCCTCTGAATGAGAAATCGGTGAAACAGGGCGAACCATATTTTCAACAGGTTGTGGCATTGGCGCCACAGGCGTTTCAGAAACATCTTGGTGGACGTCGATTGCCATATCCGCAACCATCGGTTCCTGTGGTGCTGAAAAAGCATCCATATCCAGTTTTGGTGTTTCAAAATTAGGTATTACGGGGTCAGATTTCTCTATATTTTCATTTGTTTCTTTGTATTCAGGAACAAATGGTTCTTTTTCCACAGGAATCATTGATTCCAAAACAGGGCGCACCGATTCTGAAACGTCTTCTTTTAATTCTGGGGTCATATTAAAATCAACCGCCGGCGTATCAAACACAGGTTCCGGCACCGGTTCACGTTCAGGTTCAGCAACAGGCAAATTCGGAACATCAAACGAAATAGGTTTAAATGCAATATTATCGTTAATAATTTTTGGATCTTCGTCAAACAACGGTTTAACATCTGTTTCCTGTTCATTCATATCCACACTATCATCATCAATGTCATCCAAATCATCAAAAACATCATCCGAATCGTCTTTGGTGTTTTCTGGATGCGACATTTCTTGCACTTCATACCTAGGCGCAACAACCACAGGTTTATTTTTCACAATTTGTTTTATTTCCTGGGCAGGCTGATTCAACAAACCAGACGCTAATTCGGCATCAACCTTGGCAATTTCCAAACGTTTTTCTGCGGATTCCAAGCGTTTTTCAGCACGTTTTAATTTGTCGTTTGTAGATTCTATTTGTGATTCGGTTTTTAAAATTTTTGCCGCAGACTTCTTCGTCGGTATTTTTCCAACTTCTTTCTTCATATCCGACAATTTAGATTTCAGAGTTTTTACCCGTTCACGAAAACGAACAATGCTCTCTTTGGTTTTTACAATCGTCGCATTTGTTTTTGTAATTGTATCATTTGCCATATTTAATCTGGTTATCGCACTATGGCGTGCCGCAGAATCCCGCAAAATATTCAATTGATTGATTTGTTCATCCAAGCCATCGCCATTGTTATAGGCTGAAATCAAATTTTCATACACAGACAACCCAGAATATTCAATATCTAATTTTTGATATTTGTTATCCTGTTTTGGACGAATCGTTTCTAAATCCACATCATACTTGCCAGATAAAATTTCATCCCATTTCTTATCAGCCTCAGGATTTATAACCAATAAAACATTAGGTTTATTCGCACTGACCGTTTTATCCAGAACAAAAATCAAATTATCAGACGAATCATAGAACGCATCTATGTCATTTTCCTGAATACTGTACGGTCGCATTACCAACGAACCGTATTGTGTTTCGTCTGTGATATTTTCTCTCTCGCCAATCATCGATAACCCCTGTTGTTTTATTTTTTCTTTGGTGCAGTGAACTGATACGCCTGACGACAATGTTCATAGCAATATGGTTTACCCGCAAACACGTTTTCACCACAAAAATGAAAATTATCAGAATCAGGATCACCAATCGGCCAACGGCACTGATTCGGTTTCAAATTCGCCATCTGCAAAGCATGCTGAATCAACAATTCATGCAACGCTAAATCTTTTTTCGTCTTTTTAGATGCAGTTTTAACTTCCTTTAACTGAATTTTCGGAACGACAGGTTGTTTTTCAACGACATCCTTTTTAACCGATTTTTTTGTTGGTTTTTCCACAGAATCTTTTTTGCCCGATTTCTTCGTGACCTTGATTTCTTCTACTTTTTGCTTTTTCGCGTTTTTGGTAACCGCTATCTTTTTGTCCTTAGCCCCGACAGTGGTCGCAGATTTTTTTTCTTTTTTGCTCTCAGATGTTTTTTCAGGCGCATCCGAAGCCTTGGAATTCCAACCTAAACGATTCAATTTTCCAACCACAGCATTCTTGGACATTCCTAATTTTTTGCCCATCTCTGCCGTAGACAAACCCTTGCCAACCAAAGCCTTTAATTTTTTCAGCATACCGCTGTCCCAACCTTTGCTCATTGTAAAAAAATCCTTATATTTTTTATTTTTCTATTAAATATCTTTTTTATTTGGTATAATTCTATCACAAAAACGAATCGAAAGGCAAGGGAGAAAAAATATGATTGCTAATATATTTTTTGTATTAATTTTGATTGGCGCTATTTTCTGCGCATATCGTATGTCAGCCTATGATTTTAAGCGTCGCATTATACCAGACGTATACTTGTTTCCATTTCTATTTGCCGGATTATTAGTGACAACTTTTTTCCCGTGGCCTGTTACAAGTGCCGATTCGATTATTGGCGGGGCGATGGGATACTGTCTTGGGTTAGTTGTTGGATTCCTGTTTGACCAACATAAAAAAAACAAGGCAAAGACAAAATATCCCCCAATTGGGTTAGGCGACATCAAATTATTGGGGGCAGGCGGCATATGGTTGGGTACGGTTGGATTGGCAATTGCCATGGTCATAGCGTGCGCTTTTGCCTGTGTTTGGGTTACCAAAGAGGGCGAAAGATATATTCCATTTGCGCCATTTTTCCTGTCTGGCGGATTTTTGTCTTTAATTATCATCCAATTTTTGATATAATTTACCTGAAAGGAAAAATGAAAACCAGATTATTAAAATCTTTACTGTTTGCAAGTTTTGGTGTTGTTTGCACGTTTTGTGCGGATGCGAATACGTCTTTGTTTTCAAATTATGGTCAGATTCAAAACGTTCAAAATTATTCGACAAACCCGTTTTGGACACCTGATTCCCCGTATAACCAACGTATGCCTCAACCCGTTTATGTCCAAGGACCCGCCCTGAAAACACAAGATTGTATCAACGTTGTCCAATCTTTGGTATCTGTCCAATGTATGGTTCGTGACAATTGCAAAAATACATCTTTGTCCGATATACGTCCTGCGATAATGATTCAATTATCCAGTTTACCTGGGAAAAATTATGTTTCTGCATGTTCTGGATACATTGATGGAATATATGATTCATATGTAAAATATTATGGTAATAATGCACCGACGACGAACAAGGTTGCATTTCCAACACCAACAACGCCAAATCCTGATGTGGCCACAGCCACAAATCAAATTGAAAATCCATATAAACAACAAATTCCAGATTGGCAACAAGAATATAACGACAGGGCTGCTGAATTGCAACAATTGCAAGATTCTGGTCAATTTTAAAATTTATCTGACCCGTTAGAGATGTTGATATTTTATTAGGGAGAGAAACTATGGCAATAATATCAAGGTTTTTGTTTTTCTTGTTTATTCCATTTGCAACATATGCGTACGGTGTTGGTTCTGATTTTAAAACAACCCAAGAAATTTTAGGCGAAAGCCAATATGAATCCGTCATATCGGGCATAGAGAAAGCAAAAAACCACAAAGTAGGCGATAATTTTCAAACAACAGAAGAAATACTGAAACAATATCGCGACACAAATCCCACAGAATGCGCATCAAAAATTTTTGCCGATGCATTGCGGGCAAATGCTGATAAAATATCAGATACAAACACAGAAGCCGAAGTCGAAGCATGGGCAAAATATTCTATGCACGAACCTGAAATATTAAAACAGGTTTTAAAATGCCCAGAAATTAATAATCCAAATGTATCTGATGATACAACAATAGTTTTTACACCCATAGAATATACATTCCCAGACGACACCCGCAAAATTACTATTAATTATAGCACCCAACCAAAGGTATTAAAACAAATTCTGATATTGTCAACGAAACCCAGTTTACCCACAGACGACCCAAATCCCAAATTGATGAATCCCGACGATCCGGCAACTTATATCAATACAGAACCAGCGTGGTACGCAGTTATGGTTGTTCAACATGGGACGTTGTCTGAATTCGTTGGTCCTGATAAAAATAACGTTGTGTCATTAAAATGGATAAATGATAATATCCAAACTATTTATCCAGTCGGATATCATTGCACCAGCCGTAGCGCGTGGGCAAATGACGATGATACTATTAACCAAGTTGTTCGCAAAGTTGTTGATTTAGAAGACGATTCTAATGATTATTATGTTGCCGGCGATCTAAGTCTGGAATGGGTTATGTATGCAGAAATCGCGGCAGATGTTATTATTACTATTGCGACATGGGGCGGTGGCACGGTGGTCAGCGGGTTATTAAAAAATGCACGCGCAACGCGTGTCGCAAAAAATTTGAGAAATTCAATCAAAGTATTACGCAAAAGCAAACAAGTAACAGATTATGTAGAAGTCACAGGTAAAATTGTTCAACATGCGGACGATATTGAAAAACTGGGCAAAAACATTAAAAACGCAAAAAAATATGAACAGGCACTGAAAAACGCAAACGCAGCACGCAAAGCCGGCAATGCTAAAAAAGCGGCAAAATATGAAAAACAAGCGCAACAGATATTTAAAAATGCAAAAAAGATTGACCAAAAAATGACAACAGATATGTTAAAAAAGGTCGACAAATTAGAAGACGCTCAAAAAGAATTAAAAAACAGTATGAAAACCCTTCAAAAAACGGCATCTGAAATGGAACACACGGTTGACGAGGTCAAAATGTACAAAAAGCAAGTTGATGCGTTCAGAGAAATGCAAAGTTATATTCGTACATTTAAACATTTTCGTCGCCCACAAACAGGTAATATAATTACCCGCACATTAAGAACAATAATAAAATCACGCAATGGTGCACAAAGCATTAACAAAGCGGCACGTGTAGCACGCGCAGGCATGAGTTCGCGTTCTGCAAAAATAGGCGATTGGTTATGGCACACAACTTTGAAACACGGTTCTCGGCTTGCTAAATTTGAAGCCAAGGCTGGATTATTTTATGGTGCTGTATCATTTTTAGGCGATATGTACGACCAAACGTCCAGTACATCCAAAGAATTTTCAAATGGAATTGAATTTAAACCGTTCTGTTTATTATCTGCCGATGACATTGAAGGTCAAGAAAATGTCGTTAATTACGGTATGTGGTTAATGTGGACAGGAAATTCTACCGACCCATCAGATGATGACGCCGCATTTTTACAATCTATGGATTTTGCATCTAAATTCCATTCACAATTGGAAGATTTCCAAGACAAACACGGCGCAGAATGCAATGTTGATATTTATGTCGTGCGCCCATTAATTCGTTTGGATGAAAGAGATATTGATAACCCAAAGGGCGAAATGTATTATCTGTTTATGAACGATATTCCATGGACAACATCTGCACAATTTGGCGATCAAATTGAAAATGTTGAAGATTGGGAACGCAACCAAGAAAGATTAGAAGCAGAAGATCCAAAAAACAAATACAAAAAGCCAGAAAACAAAGAAAACACATCGTTAGAGTCTGGAAATTCTTTGTCTGCAAACGACGCGATTTACATCACAAAATAAAACACAGTTGTATTTGTGTAAAAAAATATTTATAATACATAACAAAGATATGAAAATAGGGGGTGCCTTATGAAGAAAATGTTTTTCGTTTTAATTGCAACCTTTGCCATTATTGGTAATTCTTTTGGGTATCAGGTATTATCCACCAAAGAATATGGCACCGGGGATGCAAAAAATCAAAATGTTGTTGTAAAATGCACAACTGGAACTGGCAAAATTTCTTCGGAAACTTGTTCGTTGCGGCGATATGTAAAATGCACCGGCAAAGACAAGAAAAATTGCAATTCATGGCAACCATGGCGTGATTTACGGGAATCGACAACACCATTCTCAACATGGCAAGCCGGGGCCAGATCTTGTTGCAAAGCAAAGGGATTAAGATAAAAAAATACGGTCGCCATTTTTTGGCGACTGTATTTTTACTTATGTTTTTTAGATTTTATTTCCTTTATGCTGACGATATTAGGATACAATCCAATTCCACCAATACGCCACCCATAAATTTCAGCAGAATATTTTTTGCCTTTCTGTATCTTGGCCTGCAATTCCGTAGAGCGCCATTTCCAAAACCAGATATTATTTACATTTTTAAACGCACGATTATCACGCGTATAAACCATAAAATTAGTATATGTTGTTCCGCGTCCATTGTTCGTATACCCATGTGTCAGTGTGCCTTTGTCTGAAACAGTGAAAACAGTCGTTCTGCGCGTTCCTAAACAATACAACAACGAAATAATCCCACTGACAGAAAACAAAAGAACCAGAAACACTATACTAAATACAGGTTCAGACATATTAAACTCTCCTTCATTTTAACACGAGCAATTATATCATAAACCATGAACAAGAGCAAATAAAAGTAGGATTATTTTACTTTGATGAACTCTGATACACACATGTTGGCTGGTATCTTTTTAGCATCACTATAACTTATCGTTACATTTTTATCAATTGACTTTGGATTAAACATAACTGTTTTATTTACAGGGACGGATTGCCTGCGTTTATAATCATCATCTTCACGAGCACAACGATTACACGCAAATACCATCCCACCAACTAATGCCGCAAAAATCCAAGGGGCAATATAATTTGCAAAAAACACCCCAGCATCATCAATATTAAAATCTTTTTTGGACATACATAAAGCCTTTTAGGCCAGAAATTGGTGGATGAGATTGGACTCGAACCAACGACCCCCACGATGTGAACGTGATGCTCTAACCAACTGAGCTACTCATCCGAATAAAAAATCTGCCTTTGTGCGCAGATATCAAGTTTTTGGTGGGGATAGTGGGACTTGAACCCACACGATCGCAATGATCAAAGGATTTTAAGTCCTCAGCGTCTACCATTCCGCCATATCCCCAAGGACTTTCTATTTCCGCAACCGGACGTCACACGCACGACAACGAAAATTTGTGGTGGAGCTGATGGGACTCAAACCCACGACCTCTACGATGCGAACGTAGCGCTCTATCAACTGAGCTACAACCCCGTATTTGCTTTCAACATATGGTGGGCATAAGAAGACTCGAACTTCCAAGGTATTGCTACCACTAGTACCTGAAACTAGCGCGTCTACCAATTCCGCCATATGCCCGTTAAAGCACGATAGATAATAAACTATATCGTTTAATTTTGCAACAAGAAAAATTCGAAAATTTTAATTATTTTTTATCACAAAAACGTGTGATTTTACTTGCTATACTTTTTATAAATTTGCTAAAATTTGCCAAGAGATGAAGAAATTTCTTACTTTTTGTTTGACGATATTGGTCTGCGTGTTCGGCGCGGACGCTGCTGTGCGTGGGGGCGGGGCACAAAATCGGACAAAAAACACAACCGTGAAACAGACCGAAAAAATTCAGCCACGAACAACCGCCAATCGTTCTGGGACGACAAAAAATACAGTTTCGACAACCGTGGCACGCACAACACAAAAAAATAATATCTCTGGGACCAGAAAATCTGCCGTTGCGCGAAATACAACCAAAACGTTGCGTGGCACAGGAAATCGCGACACGGGTTCTGTTGCGCCACGACGTCAAAACGTCATCGCACGCGCCGCCACAACACAACCAACAAACGCGTCTGAAACACGCACTGGCGCAGAATATGAACAGTGCAAAACCGCATTTTTCACATGTATGGACCAATTTTGCACATTGAAAAATGATAATTTTAGACGCTGTTCGTGCAGTGACCGTGTTTATGATTTCCAAGAAATTTCTGAAACATATCAAAAAGTTAATGAAAAATTAACCGAATTTTCTGAAAATTTGGATGTTGTTGGTATGACACGCGAACAGGCGACGGCTATGAAAACCGCATCCGAAGGCGAAGACGCTCTGACCGAAGATAAATCCGCATCAAAACAGTTATTACAGGCGATTATGAACGCTATTAAGGGTGAAGATGCATCTGTTGGCGGAAAATATAAAACATTGAACAGTGTTTCCATCACAACTGATATGTCTAATGCGTTTGGGTTGGAAGATTCTGGGCAAATTGTTGCATCCTATAACGGAACAACATTATACAAAGCCGTATATCCAAAATGTCGCACAATTGTCCAAGAAGATTGCAACAACGCGTCTTTGCAACGCGCAGTTAATGCATATCTGATGGCCATAGAACAAGATTGTAATACCGTCGAATCTGCCCTGCAGACGCAAAAGAAAACATTAAAGGCTGCAACTCATGAAAGCAGTGCTATGTTGGATTTGGCGCGCGTAGAAAATCATCAAAAACATAATTCTGATGATGTCGCAACGTGCATAGCAAACATAGAAACCGCCATAAAAAATGAAGATGTTTGTGGTCAAAACTATCATAAATGTTTAGATTATGGTCAATTCATAGACGTGACAACTGGCGCACCATTGACGGGCGTTGTAAAATTCTATGAACTGGGCGAATTATTGACATTTAAAACCGCAGAAAATCTGGACAACCAAAAACTATCATCTATTGCAAACAACAGAAAATTTGTCCAATTTTTTGAAAACAAAACAAAAAAATTTGCCCAAACATCGCTTGATAAATGCGTTGATAAAACTGACACCGTATGGAAACAATATCTGGACAATGCATTATTAGATATATACTATGCACAACGGGCAAAAGTAAAAGAAATCGAACAAAGTTGTTTTGATTTAATCACAGGCTGTTATAACAATCAAAGTGGCGCTATTGCCAACGCAATGGCAAATCTGACCGGAGACACATCGATTTTATTAAAACCATTAGCCATAGATTTAACCACTCAGATGTGTTCTGATTATATAGAATCATGTAATAATATGTTTGATGGCGATGTAGTAAAAACATATATGGCAAACAAAGATTATACGGATTCTGAAACCGCATGTCGCACAATTGCCCAACAATGTTTTGATAAATTTGGTGGCGTTGGGTATGAAAATTTCTATTACCTGCAAAGCGGATTATTTAACTCTGGGGAAGCAATTGATTGGTTTGCATTATATGACGACAACAACAACATCGTATCGCCATGCGCCAAAGAATTAGCATCGACCCAGGGATGCAATACGCCTGAATTATTAAAAACAGTATTTGGTGGTTTTGATAAACATATAAATGGCACTGATGTAACCTATACTGTTGATAATGATAACAACGAAGATAGAGTCGCCAGACCACGTGGGGTCGCCACCGAAGTGTACACGAAAATCATAGACAATTTATCTACGCAGTGCGCGGGAATACACGGATATTTTGTAGAACATCAATACGCCGAAAAATATGGTTATAAACACAACAGTTTTTGTAATCTGAATACATCTGAGCCGGGCAGCATATTCTATATCAACCCGATACTAAGTTCTGTTGATGAATTACATCATTGGTATCGATTCATAGCAGAAGAAAACATATGTCCGGCTAGTTATGCTGCCAAAATAGACGTCCAATCATGGGGGGTATGTTCGTGTTGGGAAAACGGCGGCTATCGCAGTAAAAATGGGGCATCTGAAACCTGTATGCCGATATTACCAATCGCGCACGCATCTAACGACAACAGCGACCCTGTATGCACAATCGCACTTTTAGAACCAGCCTTGTCATCAGATTTAACACAAAATCAATGGTGCAAACAGTCTGTCATGTCATCTTTGGGTCAATTATGTCCATTAACAACCATAAAACCATCAGATGAATATATCTTTTGCGGATATACCAGAACGGTGACTGAACAAAACAGCAACAATACCAATACTGAAATTGCCGTTATAGACGTCGTTTTAAATCACGTGACGAATCACAAAATGTCCGGCACAGAAATAAATAACATCAGCAATTCTGATAATCTGGCACCAATGATTCTTGAATCCACCACGCAAGCTCATGATTCAGCACTATAAAAATCTTATTTACAAAAAAAATAAATATTTATTATTTCAGACGGACAAGATATTTTCAGCAATCAGGCGCACAGCACTTTGGTTATCGTGTTTCCATTTGCCATCTGCATTTTTTAAATCCAACAGCATATCGCGTCTGATTGATGGCAAAGTTAATTGCTGGACCGAATCCACAATTGCGCATGGATTCGCATTTTTTCCCAACAATTCAGGAAAAACTGTTTTATTCATCAAAATATTTATCAATGATACCCATTTTACACGCAACACCATACGTGCCAACACCATCGTCACAGGATTCATTTTATAAACAACTATGGTTGGAATATGCATAATGGCTAATTCCGCAGAAACTGTTCCACTGGCCACGATAGCAATATACGAATTAATATACGCATTATAACGTTCCGACGCATTAATTAATTCGGGTTTTACCTTCCATTTGGCTATATTAGCACGAATATATTTATCAGTTGTTTCCACCACAGGTATCACAAATTTGTATCCTTTGTATCCACAACGAACCAACATTTCAGCCGTCTTTTGAAAAATAGGCAACAAACGTTTTACCTCTGACATACGGCTGCCAGGGACCAACGCAATCAGTTTTTCGTTATCGCCAGTTGGCCTGTATTGTTCCAAACCGTCGGCAATCGGGTGTCCAACAACCACTGTGTCCAGACCATATTTGGTAAAATAGGGCGCTTCGAAATCAAAGAACGCATACAATCTATCAAAAATCTTGGCGTATTTTTTTGCGCGTCTGGCGCCCCAAGCCCAAACCTGGGGGGCAACAACATGATAAAATTTTGTTTTATGTAATAAACGTCTTTTTCTGACCCCAGCAACCACAGATTTTGCAAACCCAGGTGAATCAATAGTTAAAACTATATCCGGTTTTTCAACCAATATAGATTCTATAGTTTGGGCAATTCTGGCCTTTAATGTCTTTGCATGCGCCAATACTTCCACAATACCCATAACCGCTAAATCAGACATCGGAAACAAAGAATTTAATCCTGCGTCCGTCATATTTTTACCACCAACACCAACAAATTCAACCCTTGGCATTTCACGCATTATCTTGGCGCCTAAAACATCGCCTGAAACTTCACCGGCTATGATAAAAATTTTTAAATTTTTTTTAAGCGTCATCATTTTGCGACGTTCCAATACCACGTTTTGAACGGTTTTCAATGAAATCTATGGCATCCATAGCATATTTATTGTTTTTTACTTCTTTGCGTACTTTTGCCAAACGTTCAGAAACGGTTCCTTCGGTTCCATGGAATACAGCGTTATAGACACTGTGAATCGCATGCATATCTTCATTAGTAAATCCATGACGCAATAACCCGACACGGTTTATAGTGCGATACACGGCACGTGGTCGTCCTTCATATACAGCGTACGGCAAAATATCACATGGCACACCAGTCATCCCTGCAATAAAAGCATTGCGCCCAATACGCGAAAACTGTAATACCGCAACACCACCAGACAACACAGCAAAATCTTCGATTTCTACGTGACCTGCAACCTGAACCAGATTAGACATAACAACACTGTTTCCAATCTTGCAATCGTGACCGACATGCGCATTTACCATTATCTGACAATCGTCACCAATTTCAGTTCCATTTGACGCAGGCGTTCCAGAATGAATCGTCACATATTCGCGAATTCTGCAACGTTTACCAATGCGTAATCCGGTCATGGCGGATTCTTCCTGCCATTTTAAATCCTGACTCATAACGCCCAGAACCGCAAAAGGGTATACAATAGAATCATCACCAATTGATGTTTTGCCACCAATCACAACATTTGAAACCAATTCCACACGGTTACCCAACACAACATCGGGTCCAACAATACAAAAAGGACCGATTTTACAATCGTCACCTATGATTGCGCCTTCGTGGACAATTGCCCTTGGATCAATAAATGTAGCCATCTTTTATCTCACTTTTGTTTACTTTGTTAATTTGTATTGAAAATACTACATTAAAAAGGCAAAAAATGTTATTCAATAAATATAACAAATTATAACAATTCCATAAAATCCTTGGCCGTTATCTTATTACCATCTGCCGCAAGGTATATAGTTCCAATTGCACTTAGCACTGGACAAATTATTATGATACCAACACTGATTAACAACAATGCGAATGCACTTTGCGAAAACCCGCCAGAAATGCGCTTCATGTGATACACAGATAACGCACCCATCACACCAAACGCACAAATCAAACCTATGAACACAGGGACTGATTCTGTCATCAAAAACAAAACAAATGCCAAAAGCGACATTATTCGACAAAGCCATTTTAATTTTATATATGCACTGTCATGAATCCTGTCACGCGCATGAACATATTTGGTTACCACCGACGTTATCGCACAAAAACCCGCAAAAACCACAGCAAATTCATGTATTGGCGTCAAATTCCCCAATTGTCCAAACCTGAAAAATTCAGGTTGCATAAACACCAATACAACCATCATTAACAAAATCAGCGAATTTAATGGAATCAACGGTATATTTTTACGCACAGTCCACCCAATCATCAGCCCACATAAAATAGCACTGACCTGTAATAAAATTCCTACAAGATTGCTTGGGGCAGAGAACACAGCCAATAATATTACCAGTGGCACAAACATTTTACGAAAATTCTTTACATATCCTAAACGAACGCTTTTTTGGGCAACAATTATCATTAAAAAACATAAAACAAACGCTATTGACAATGGCAACACAGATACATCATCACGGATTACCGCGTAATTTCCCCCAAATAACATCAACCAAAAACTTAAAAACATAGATGAAAAAAATGCGACATAATCATCAATACTATGATTTTTCCAGCCCAGTTTAGCAATAAAATCATTGCCATACAAATACAAAATAAATAATACAGGCAACGTCAACAACCCCACAGCCATAAAGAAAGGACTATATAATGCCGCATTATTAAATGAACTTAATGCAGTTGGGGTAATAAAAACATCGTTAAACATAAACTTGCCTTTTTATTTTTTTGAATTATTATATAGGCATGACTAAAAAACAAGAAAAATTTACATTACTGGACGGCAAAGTGACCATGGCTTCCAGCCTTTATAACCCAACATCTGATGCCGTTTGGTTGGCAGCATTTACACCATTATTGCCAAACAACATAAAAACTGTTCTGGACGTTGGTATTGGTACTGGGGGCGTGTCATTATGTTTGTTGCAACATTTACCAAATGTTCAAATCACAGGTATAGATAATTCCCAAGAAATGCTCGATGCATGTCAGAAAAATATAGATTTAAATGGTAAAGATATAAAATTAATAAAACAAGACATTATGAAATGGTCTACGCCGGAATGTTTTGATTTAGTTGTGACAAATCCACCGTATTTTCAAGGAACGCCTGCAAAACATGGCGCCCATCACAACGCTGACATAATAAAATGGATAAAAAAAAGTTTGGCACGCGTAAAACCCAAAGGCTTTTTCTGCACAATCGTTGACGCACGTGTTTCAGACCAGGTTATTTCTGTATTTTGTGATAAACATATTGGTAATATTCAAATATTTCCTTTGTTCAGCACAAAATATTCCGCGGAACGCGTTTTAATCCGCGGCGAAAAGGGCGTTTATACTGGCACAACCTATTACAAGGGCGCATCAATGAACAACGATGATGTTTTACGCCGGGGCTTGACTGTTGACGCCATATTGTCTACACTGGGAACACTATGATTGATTTTATCGCAAGGTATTTTTCTTCGTTCTGGGAACTTATAACTACGCCGTTCCGTGTGGTGTGGCGCGGTGTATCGCGGATTTTTCCAGAGCGCGACTGCACCGTCATGAACACAAAAACAGGTGATGTTGACACATACAGACAAAATACTTTTTGGCGATTTGCAAAATTCTGTTTTACAACAACGATGTGCCTGTGGGCGGCATGGTCAACATACGTATATATGTATCACAGACCGCTTTTGCAAAAAAGAACTTTGCAATTGGAACAGATGCGCGAAAAACACGACCGCCAAATGAACGATTTAAAGGTGTATCTGAAAAAATATACAGAACTGACACGCGAAATTAATTTAACAGACGACAAAATATCCAAGGCAGACAAAGATAAACTATCTGACAAAGATCGTGAAAATTTATTAAATACAAAATCCAAGATTATCGGAGAACTGGATTTTTTACAGGTTCGTATCACAGAAATAATGGGCGATGAAAAATACAGCCCAGAAATCGAAAAATTGTCTGAATTGTCTTTGGAATACGAACTGGTTCGAAATGAAAACGCAATCATTAAACAACAAAATCAGAAAATTCTGGACGCTGCCAGTGAAATATCTGCGGCAGACAATCAAATTGTCGAAACGGTAAGCAAAATCACATCTGAAAATATATCTGATTTACAAAAACAAATTAAACGCATAAATACAAATATCGTAAAATTGGGATTAAATGAACAAAAATTAACTGACCAGGCAAACAAATATTCTAACCAATTAATTGGTCCTGCATTCAACCCGCTAAGGTTAGATAAAAACGCTGATCCTAGATACAAAAAAATGGCCCAAGAAATTGAAAAATGGCATGGGTTAAAAAGATTAACTGAAATATTACCGTTGGGTTCACCGATTAATAAACCGCGCATAACATCAAATTACGGGAACCGCAAAGACCCATTTACTGGGAAAATCAAACATCACAAAGGCATCGATTTTGCGGGCAAAGTGGGCACTGAATTATACGCCGTGGCACCAGGTCGCGTTATTTCAGCAGGCGACCGCGTTGGATACGGAACAACCGTTGAAATAGACCATGGTTTAGGATTCACAACACTTTACGCACATTTATCAAAGATTTCTGTTTCACGTGGCGATTGGGTTCGTCCTGGGACGGTCGTGGGGTTGGGCGGATCATCTGGGCGTTCAACCGGACCACATTTACACTATGAGATTAGATACAAGGGTTCGCCTTTTAATCCAACAAGTTTTGTAAAAGAATAAGGAAAGGAATAAAAAATATGCTTGCGTTCACAAATTCAGACGAAAAACAATCCCCAACAATCATAGGGGCGGGCTGCCATTTGGATGGCAATATGAAAACAGACCACACTGTCCAGATTCATGGTTCAGTCACAGGAAACATAACCGCAACAACTTTGGTAATTGGTCGCGGTGGAACGGTCGCTGGCAACATTGTTGCACAAACTTTGTTCTTGCACGGAACATTAGATGGGGATGCACGCGTCAATGTCGCAAATGTGTTTTCTAATGCTAAAATGACCGGCACTTTGACATATAAAACATTAAACATTACCGCCAATACAGGACTGGAATGCAAATTGGCAAAACAAAGGGACGAAAAGAAATGAACAAATCTGATATTTCAACCGTGTATATCGCCGCAGACCACCGTGGCGTCGGATTAAAATTATATTTGTACGAAATGCTGTCTGCAGCGGGATACAATGTTAAAAATCTCGGCACAGACGATTTGAAAACGCCTGTTGATTTTCCTGATATCGCAGAAAGATTGGCAGATGCGATGTTGGACGACGATAAATCGCGTGGCATTTTAATTTGTGGCACTGGTGCAGGAATGGAAATCGCTGCAAACAGATACAAACATTTGCGCGCATCACGTTGTGAACGCCCTGACCAAGCCAGAGATGACCGTTTTCACGATGATATCAACGTTTTGGCATTGGCTGCTGATGATATAGATATTGAAATGGCTTTTTTGTGTGCCCAGGCATTTTTGGAAAGTCCATTTGATAATTGCGAAAAACGTATTCGCAGATTGAAAAAAATATCATAAAAAAACAAAAACCGCCAAATTGGCGGTTTATTTTTATCGTGACTCTCGTTTCATTGCTTCTGCATTCATTAACAGGGTAAATTCAGACAAAACATCGCCCGCATTTTCTGTATACATATTCTTTTTTTACATTATTCATAGAATTAAGCCTATTACCTCATTTTATCAAAAATAATGACACAAAAATATCAAACGTCAATATTTTAACGTTCTATGTTTTTCATTGCATCGTGAATACGTTTGTTTATTTCGGGGTTATACTTAAAATATTTATTTGACCCGACAATTATATGTTTCGCCAAAGAATCATCATCCGTTAATTCTGTTTCAGAAATCGTGTTTGCCCAATTTATAATTGGTCTGTGCTTGGCTTTTTTAACCGCATCATTTTTACAAAACTTTTGTGCATACGGGCAAAATGACGGCACAGGGTAAAAGTTAAAATTTGTCAACCAGCAACATAATAAAAAAATACCCGCCATAAATTATTATGACGGGCGCAAAATAGGGCATACAACGACTATTTTTTCACAACAAAATTGACCAATTTTTTCGGAACAACAATAGTTTTAATAATAGTTGCACCAGTTAATTGACGTTGTGCCGCATCCTTGGCCGTGGCAACCAAATCGTTTTCATTGATATCCACAGGAACAACAAAATCGTTTGCACGTTTTCCGTTCACAGAAACAACTATGGTCATTTCGGTTTCGGCCAATTTCGATGCGTCATATTTCAACCACGGTTCAAACACCAACATATCTTTGTGACCTAATTTTTCCCACATTTCTTCGGTTAAATGTGGCGCAAACGGGTTCAATAATTGAATCAAAACCTCATAGGCCGCACGTGGCATTTTACCCCCAGGAAATTCATTTATAAATTCCATCATCGCAGATATAGACGTATTAAATCCCATATTGGAAATACGATCTGTCACATCCGCTATTAATTTATTAACCAATCTCTCTTGGTTTGGATTTAATGCATCATCGGTCAAATTATCTGCAAAACTTTCAACGCGCTTTAAGAATCTTTGCACGCCAGCCAGCGCACCTTCACTCCAAATAACGTTGTTTTTCCAAGGTCCCAGCGATAACACAGTCACACGTGCCACATCGGCGCCAACCGTATCAACCAAATCCGCCACCATAAACCCATTTCCGCGTGATTTAGACATCTTGAACCCGTCATTACCCAAAACCAATCCTTGGGCTGTACGTTTCGCATATGGTTCTGGCGTATTTACCAAACCTAAATCAAACAAAGCATGATGCCAAAAACGCGAATAAATCAAATGACGCGTATTATGTTCATGTCCACCATTATAGTGTGTCACTGGCATCCAATTTTCCATTTGTTCTCTGCTGCAAAATTCTTGATCGTTCTTTGGATCCAGATAACGCAGATAATACCACGATGAACCCGCCCATTGCGGCATAGTATCTGTTTCGCGTTTTGCCGCACCACCACAACACGGGCATTTTGTATTTACCCAATCAGTTGCACGTGCCAATGGACTTTCGCCATCATCGGTTGGGCTGTAATCTTGTAAATACGGTTGCAACAATGGCAATTCATTTTCTGGCACAGGTTGCCATCCACATTTTTCACAATACACCAATGGAATAGGTTCACCCCAATACATTTGGCGTGAAAAACCCCAATCTTTTAATTTGTATTTAGTAGTTCCGCGTGCAAAACCATGTTCTGTTCCGTATTTAATCGCGGCGGCGATAGCTTCTTCTTTGCCCATACCATTCAAAAATTCGGAATTAATATGTTCGCCATCTCCTTCCCAAACTTTGTCAGGTTCGCCACCCGCCAAAACCGGTATAATTTTCAGACCGAATTTTTTAGCAAAATCCCAGTCGCGTTCATCATGCGCCGGCACCGCCATAATCGTTCCGTACGCATAATCAACCAAAACATAATCCGATGTGAACACAGGTATTTCAGTATTATTAAACGGATTAATTGCTTTGATACCCTTTAATTCAACACCTGATTTTTCTTTTGTTGCATCGGTTCTTTCAATTTCTGTTTTGGCATTTGATTCCTTGATATAGGCTTCAACTTCATCTTTGTTTTCTATGACCCCAGAATCCAACCATTTACGCAACAATTTATGTTCTGGCGCAATCACACAGAAAGTGACACCGAATATAGTATCAACGCGCGTTGTATAAATCGTCATAACATCATCACCAACACGAAAATCAACATCCGCACCATTTGATTTACCGATAAGATTTATTTCGTCTTTTTTGATACGTTCATCAAAATCTAAATCTTTCAAGCCGTCCAACAATTTATCAGCATATTTTGATAAAGCCAAATTCCATTGCAATTTTTCTTTCTTTTCAATCACCCCGTGACAGCGCGGACATTTGTTGTCTTCCAATTCTTCATTAGTAAATGTTGTCTTACATACAGGACACCAATTCATAGGCAATTCAGATTTGAACGCCAAACCGTTTTTGAAAAATTGAATAAACATCCACTGGGTCCATTTAATATATTCAGGATCAGATGTTGCAACACGAGTATCAGGACTGACCGACCAACCAACACGATCTATCATCTCAGAATAATTTTTCACCAACTCTTTGGCAACATCCCCAGGATGTTTTCCCATCTTAGACGCATATTTCTCAGCGGCAATACCCATCGCATCAAACCCCATAGGGTAAAGCACATCATAACCCAAATGACGACGAAAGCGCGACATAACATCCATGCCAGTATAAATCAGCATATGCCCAGCATGCATACCCGCACCAGACAAGAACGGAAATTCCACCAAATTATAAAAACGTGGTTTAGAACCATCATTTTTCGGTACAAATGCGCGCGCATCTTTCCAGCGTTTTTGCCATTTTGCTTCACGTTCTTGGATTTTTTTCATATCGTCTGACATAATCGTTGCCTTTGGTTATTTTAAAATACACTAAAAACTAAGAAAAAGTTTATACTACACCACCCGAAAAATCAAGCATTAATAAACAACCCCCGGGAATTCCCCAACCGATAAACAATGGGCAATGGGGGGACACCACAAGGGCATAAATCGTGGACATTAAAGTTGCAATGTATTATTATATTCGTTCATCAATATGCTCTGGGGAATATAGTTTTCAGAACATACTTTCAACGCTTTCTCTAAATCTTCGGGATGAGATTCCAAATGACCAACCATCAAATCAATCACCATTTCACGAACAGCATCGTTTCTGATTATATCGTCTTTCATATTAGTGCATTCGTCAGGTTTTACCAAAGCATCAAAATATTTACGTCTGTCTTTGGACATATTACGAACAATTTCGGATGCAACATTTGATTTCATCAATTTTTCAACCGTCTTCGCATCGGCAATGCCAACAAAAGGAATCTGCATCATAATATCCACGGTTTTTTCTTGAAATTTGTTATAACGTTTTTGTTTTAACTTAGCGCCCCCAACACCCGCAGCCCAATAAGCAATAACCAGCAACAACGCCATATTTGTGCACCACAAAACGCGCGGTTTAAATTTGCCTTTGGCGTTTTCATCATATTGGTATCTGAAATAAAACGACGTGCCATCGCCATTGTGCTTTAACGGCGCATGCCAACCATTAGAAATAGGGTAAAACATATCTCTGGCACGCTGTTCTACTTTTTTAATAGGTGTCATATTATGTTCTTCGGCACAGCCAGTGCTAAATGACGGCACAGATACCCCTGCAACCAAATTCCAGAAAAACAAAACCATCCATAATATTGAACCGCACCCGGTTTTATCCCACGCAGACGTTTCGTCATATTTTACATATTTTTCACGCGTTTTATTTAATACTTCTTTTTCTATCGTTATTGACTTTTTCTTATTCATTTTGCGTATTCCTTTGATTTTCTCTGGACAGAGAATAACACTAAGTCGCTGTATTGTCAAATGCTAAGAAATCAAAGATATTTATTGTTCCGATGAAGTAAATGTCCAGCCGACAAAAGTATATCCACGGCGTGTTGGTGGTGTGGTTGGTGTAGTAATTGTGCCACCATATGTGCATGTTCCAGATTCTGCGCCATCCCAATTTATTGTTATAGTGTTTGCAGTGCATGTGGATGCCCCCGCGGACGATGAATATCCGGTCGAACATTGTGTAATTCCTTGGTCAATTGTTTCATTAAAAGTATATGTTCCACCCATGCAATACGAACCCGCCGGACATATTACACAACCATCATAATTTGCCGGCATATAATACCCCGTATCACATGTGTGTTGGTTTGGATCAAACATCGCCGCCCATGCACCAGATAACGCGATATTGCAACCATGAATAATATCGGAATTTATCTGTTTTGCGTATGTGATTCCTTGGGATACATTTTCATTAAAAGTATAAGTTCCGCCAACACAGGTTGCTTCAACTGGACATATTACACAGCCATCAATATTTGCGGGCAAATAATAACCATTTGAACATACATAAACATTGGGTTCAAAATCAGCATATATATTATTCGGATAAAAACAACCATTTGAAACATTTTCAGTATATATGACATCGGCATATGCATTTTGCACGTTTAATAATATTAATAAAAATGATATAAATATATACATTTTGTGTTATTGTAAAGTTTCTTCCACGGGTGTTGCCAACGGATAATAGACTGTCACAGGTGTTCTGGCATCATATTGATCAGCGAGAAAACTTTTCCATGTAACTGCATCCATTACTGGGTCTGTGTGTACCTGGGTAAAAGAAGAATCTTTGGCTGTATATATTTTGTTTCCTGTAGATATTGTACCGTCATACTTTAAATGTGAACAAAGAACATCTGCCCCCCCCGGAAGCGACAAAGTGGCACGAACTCTATCAGTTTGATGATCCCACCAAGTTTCTGTTCCAGTAAGCACCTTGATTCCAATCCTGCGTGTAACTGTTCTGGTTTCTGGGTCATAACTGTCCGCAATTAAATTATCACCACTGCCAACCGCGCGTAATACGGTATTATTAAACGATTTAAAAACAGGCTCTATCGGATTTGTTGGTGTTGGGGTTCCAGATTGTGACCATGAACCATATATTGTTGTTTCGCGCCAACCAACAAAATGATACCCATATTTTATTGGGGGTGTTGGTAAAATTAAATCGTCGCCGACTGTGCAGGTTGTTGTATCATAAACCGAATCGCCGATCATCCAATTTACGTTTATCGTATCAGCAAGCGTGATATTCGTTATAAATATCGCACATAAAACCAAAATCTTTTTCATCTCCAAATTCCTCCTTTGTGTTTTTCCGTTCTGACATTTTGCCAACGGTTTATTAACACAACACAAAAAACAAAACCGCCACGGGAAATAGGGCGGTTGGAGGCTAGAAACAATTTGAAAACAAAATTGCGCAGTTTATTTTACCAGTGCATAAAATGCAGGTATTATTCACGTGCCCTCCAACCAATTTTTTCAGTTGGAGTCGTTTAACGTCCATCAATGGGACGGTTTTCAAACGGGTTTTCTAGGCCCCATCACAGACCCTATCTGTGACGCAAGTATTATACCAAAAAAATACCTTTTTGTGCAAGTGATTTTATTAATTTTTTGCCGTAATTTTTTTGTCAACTTTTGATAGAGTGGGGTAAAATCTACAACAATTACTTTATTTGATAATCATACGGCCCAAATATTAAAAGCGAAAAACCAAATATCAATATCCAATAAAACACGTCAAAAAGGGCGATTTTTATAAAAATGTATTGATAAAACATATTTATAAATAAATAAATAAATAAATTATTGCAACAATAACAACCATCAAAAAACCGCAGAAATCCGGCACAAAAGACACACAACAGCACACAAAAAGCCCAAAAAGCACAGGTTTTGCGGCTTTTTCCTGTCTAAAACAAATGGGACACCAAAGCCAGCCACAAAAACCAATCAATTTTCAGCGCTATGAAACATATAAACATACGATAAAAATTTTTTGGTGGCTCAAAAAAGGGCGCATATGATAAAAAAAACAACACAAAAAATACCAATCAATTTTCAGCGACCAAAATATCAAAAATCATATGTCTATATGTCCACATCGCTGAAAATCGATTGAACAAATTTTGCAAACCAACGAACACAAAATTATTTCAATAAAAAAATAAAATGTTATACATTTACGATAGTAAGCCATTATTGAAGCATTGATATTATGTATACGTTTACGATAGCAAGCCATTATTGAAACGTTGATATTATGTATATGTTTACGATAGTAAGCCATTATTAAAGCGCTGATATTATGTATATGTTTACGATAGTAAGCCATTATCGAAACGTTGATATTATGTATACGTTTACGATAGTAAGTCATTATTAAAGCGCTGATATTATGTATACGTTTACGATAGTAAACTATACATAATATATCTTATGCGCCTTTTAAACATTGTCCAAAACAGCCCCCTTTCGTATATAAAGAAACCGCCCTAAACGGGCGGTCTTGCTTTATTTATCTTTGGAATTCAATCCGGAAAGTATCACCATAATCAGCCATCTTTTGTCCACCGATTTCACAGTGCAACACTTCAAAACCTTTCTCTAATTGCTTTTTCTTGATAACTTTGCCGGTCACAATTCCACCAACCGTCCCCAGCACTACCCCCGCTGTTGCATCGGCCGCCAAACGTGTAGTATTGAATTTACCCTCTTCGTCACGCCACACAGACAAATTCGCATCAGCCGCATCAGTAAACCGCTTAATCTTGGTCAATGCATTTGCCACTTTCTGTTGCTGTTCAGCGCGTTCTTTGGCTTTTTTAGCCTGTTCGATTGCATCAGCATCCTCAACACAGTCATGTGTTGTTGCATCCCATTTTTTATCAAAATCCGTGCATATGCATAATTTTTCGGCATCATTCCATTCTACATTAAAATTATCTTTGACCAAACGCCAATTGCACCATGCGTCTTGTTCGTCAGAAATGCAACTGCCCGTGCCAGTTTTAAAGCGCCCATCGCTGCAACCATAACACAAGCCCGCAAGGTCGACAAAACCGCCGTCTTGTAATTCAGTGGACGACCAAATGCTCCAATTTTCAACCAACAAAGGTTTATATACGTGCGTCTTGTTCGCATCAGCATCGTCTTTGGTTTCAGGGTCAATGTATTTACATTTTGCTAATAATTTTGTGTCATATTCTTCGAAACTATTTTCTTTGCAAACATAGATAGCGTTTTCACAATAAATATGTTTACCCTGGTTATTAGACGCATCACATGTCACCCCACATTTTTCCCCAAACACGCCGTCGTCACCAGATTGAATTGGTTCTATATCGCCATCACATGCGTGTGTTTCTTTGTTCCATTCATTGCCAGTTTCAATACATACGCATTTATCGCCCTGCCATTCTACATCAGCGCCGCCGCGTTTTTCCCATTCGCACCACGCATGATCAGAAATATCATAACAATGCCCATCACCATCAGAAAACGCCGCCGCAACACAACCCGTACAAATGTCATCGCACGTCACATCGCCACCGTTCACAACAGATTCTTTGGCGTATTCCATAAACAGCCCGCCGCCAGAACGCAAAAATTCTTTTGTAAACTCGCCGACATTACGTGCATTTGGCGCGGTATATTCACAGTCTGCATTTGGACAAGCCAATTCATCCCATGATGCCCCATCCGTCGTTGCATTACATCCATAAATTTTGTTTTCACAAAAGATTGTTTTGCCATTATTGCCCATATTACATTCAACATCGCATTTTGTGTCTGCCATCGCAACAGTTGACCAATTTACAATTCCACAAAATACCCCCATCAAAACCAACAGTTTTTTCATGAAAAATCCCCTTTCCTTTGTTTTAACAATCCTTCTGGTTAATAATTTTAACAAAATTGGCTTATTCAACGCAAGCAAAAAAAAACAACACACAGACACTTTTGCATCTGTATGTTGATTGTTTTTATTAGCAATATTTTATATTAAATCTTCGACACAGTCTTTTTTGCGACATTGGCAACCCGTTTCACACGCGTAGTCAATGTTTTTATACCACGTTTCAAATCAGTTTCGGCGGGCGCGTCTATTCCTTCTGGTTTAACGGTCGAACAACAATACGGGCACTTTGTTGCCAATTTGCTGATTGATTGTTTGCAATATGGACAAGAACGCGTTGTGACCGGTGCCTTGGCACGCGCAGAATTAACAATTTTCACAAATATAAATATTGCAAACATCGTTATAATAAAACTGATTACCGCGTTCAAGAACGTTCCCAGATTCAACGTAGTTGCGCCTGCGGCGGTTGCTTCGGCCATTGTGTTATAGTGTGCACCATCTGCACCACCACCCAACACAAAGAACCATTGTGAAAAATCAATTCCACCAATTAACATACCTATGGGTGGCATAATTATATCTTTGACCAAAGAATTAACCACGCTGGTCATCACAGACCCAACGATAATACCCACAGCCATATCAATTGCACTGCCTTTGCTGATAAATGTTTTAAATTCACTTAACAATTTGCTTTTCATTTTGTTCCCCCTTGTTAATGTGTTGTTCGATTGCAGATAAAACCTTGTTCAAAGTTTTATGAATATTTTCATCACGCGTTTCAACTGTCACATTTGCCAGTGCGTATATATCATAGCGTTCTTTGATTAATTGCGCCAAAATTTGCCGACTGTCGGTGTTCAATAACTGTGGACGCGTATGACGGAAATTAGTTCGTTTTACCAACAATTCCAGATCTGCGCGCAACCACACAGTCAACGCACGTTCCAAAACCATTTTACGAATCGCATCTGTGATAAATGCGCCCTCACCCGTAGATATAACCTTAATCAGCGGCGGAGTATCCAATAACCGTTCAATGACTTTCTCTTCAACACGGCGGAATTCCTGTTCCCCGTACATAGCATAAATATCAACAACGCTGCAACCCGCCGCCTTTTCAATTTCTTTGTCAGAATCAACAAACGGGATACCCAAACTGCGCGCCAAAGCACGACCAACACTGGTTTTACCGGCACCCATCAACCCAACCATCACAATCGGTTTTTCTAATCTTATATGTGGTTTTATTCTCATGACGGGCATTCTACAAAAAAACAATAAATTTGACAATAAAAATTTAGTATTGCAAAAAAAATATGATATAATGCACAATATATACATCAGAACAAACAAAGGATGTTTCCATGAATAAATCAAAACAGTTTTTAACTATGTCTGCAATAGCGGGATTGTGTTTCACCGCAACAAATGCAAATGCTGGGGGTATGTATTCAAATAATGTTGGCGCAATTAATTTGAATGTCATCACCGAACAAATGATGTCGTTTGCACATTATGACGAAAGCATATCTGATTTCATTGTTGTCCAATCAGATTACGGAACAATGACTCGCCTGGACGAATATGGCGACGACGGAACCGCAAAACACACTGTAAAATCTGATTTTGATCATTCTTCGTTGGAAAAAATAGCATGGGCAGACGTCAGATATTTGAATACGAAATCTGATTACAGCGACAATGTATCTGAACGCAGCCGTATACGTATGGAAACATTGGGATTCAACACGAAAGATATTGATGCTGCATATGGCGCTTTCTCGTTTGGTGCATTTTTAAGCAATATTAACGAAGACATATTTTCTATACGTGCAAATGGATTTTCATTTGGCGCGTTTACTCACTATAAATATCATAACTTTGATTTAACAGGATTGGTAAACAACGGTTCTATTAATAAAAACGCAGCATATGATATGTTTAATCATTCATGGATAAATGCCGCAATGGATACATCTTTGAATATACGTATGACTAATACATTATATTTCCGTCCAAAGATTTATGTTGGATATACCAAAGTGTCTGCTGATAAATTAAAAATCGGCGACGATGTTTCACCAAAGAAGGATTTCAGATTTGTAAACGTTGTTCCGTCTGCTGAAATAACAACACGTTTGGCAAAAAATCTGTATGCAGCATTAAATGGTAAATATGTCACGGTGTACGGCGATACAGATAAAAATGTTTATGTGAACAATGCCATCATAGATAAAACTTCTATGAAAGATTACGCTGAATTCGGTCTGGAATTAGAATATGATTATAGAGATTTTGTATTCAGTGGTGGCATTCATAAACAAATCGAAGGATTTGATGGATGGGTTGGTGATTTAAATGTCAGATATCTATTTTAAGATATAAAAATTGCACTAAAAAAACCGACCACTGGGTCGGTTTTTTTTATATATATTTTACAAAGTTAATTCATTATAAAGTTTTTGTATATTAATCGAAGGGTTCTTTATCATATTCTGATACAAAACTTGTAAATTCCATGGGTTATCACGGGAATCTTTATACCAATCATATTTAGAACGCAACTTTAAATATTCAGTATGTTTTTCGTGGCATACGCGCAATGCTAAATCTTGAATCGCATCGTATTGGTATTTTACAAAGCCAACCGTATATGGATTCTTTCTGACACTGGTTTCTTTCACTTTTTTGCTAGGACTTTTCATATATGCCAACACGGGTTTCAAATCCCAACTCCAACAATCTATCAAATCATATCGCACATCATCTTGTTCAATAAACGCCAGACGCATTTTTTCCATAACGCTATCCCCAAATACAGGTGCGCCTAACATCTCAATTTCTTGAAGCAATTTTCCTCGTAAATCCGCATGCTTCATAATGTGACTATCTGCACTTTGTGCAATAAAATCTGGCAACTGTCTGAAATGAATTTTAGTAATTGGTAATTTATTATAAGCCACAGCCATAATTTCAAAATCAATATCGCGCTGGTTAAACGGGATGGACTGAATCTGAGACATAGTCATGCTACGAACACAATTAATGTCTGGATTTTTTATATAGCGTGCCGCCTTACCCTTTTTAACCAATATTTCGCGCATAGAATACGTTTGTTCTTTGACATGTTTGGCTAATTCAGGATAACTATACAAAACGAAACAAATTTCAGATTCGTTTAAAACCATTTCTGCCGGATTATAATCAACGATACACCCTTTCATTATCTTGGCTAATAAATCAGTATATGCTTGAAATTTTTTCTGAAATTCTGGGTTATCTTTCATTTTTTCCATTGGTAATAAACAGCCAAACTTTTCACGAGCCCCAGAACACACAGTTATGCTGTTCATAATATCTTTTTTATATATATTGCAAAATTCCAAGGTTGCAGGATGTGAATATCCAAACGCACCAACAATTTGTTTGCATGCCAAAAACATATCCAGAAAACGAAAATATTCTTTTTTATCTGGGAAAATGTGTTCTTTGTATTCTTGTCTGGTATACTCATGACATATGCATTCGTGTTCCATAATTTCGCCCTTTTTGCTTATTATATAAAATGTTAGTAGCACAGATATACATATTTGTCAAACACAACGATCAAAAGACGGTCAGACAGACCGTTTATACTAAAAATCAATTTGTTTGTTTAATCCAACGCGGCCAAACGTTCCAATTGATCTGCCGATATTAACGCATCTATCATTTCGTCCAGCCCCTCACCACCGGCCAAAATGTCATCCAGTTTATAAAGGGTTAATTTGATACGATGATCTGTCACACGTTGTTCTGGGAAATTATAAGTTCTGATTTTTTCACTTCTGTCACCCGAACCAACCATGCTGCGGCGCGACGCATTTGACGCGTTCATCTGTTCACTGCGTTGTTTTTCATAAAGACGCGAACGCAACACTGCCATGGCGGTTGCTTTGTTTTGCAACTGAGAACGTTCATTTTGACACGTCACAACTATACCCGTTGGAAAATGTGTTATACGAATTGCAGAATCTGTTTTATTAACGTGTTGCCCACCTGCCCCCGATGCACGATAAACATCAATGCGAATATCTTTGTCTTCGATAACAACGTCAATATCTTTCGCCTCTGGCATAACGGCCACAGACGCCGCAGATGTATGAATACGGCCCGACGCTTCGGTTTCTGGCACGCGTTGAACGCGATGAATTCCAGATTCAAATTTCATACGAGCATATGCACCAACACCATCTATTTTGAAAATGATTTCTTTGTATCCACGTAATGATGTGGCGTTTTCTTCGATGATTTCGATTTTCCAACCCTTACGCAATGCGTACGATTTATATTGATTGAACAAATCACCCGCAAACAACGCGGATTCTTCACCACCAACACCCGCGCGAATTTCCATAATGACACTATTATCATCTGCATCATCGCGTGGCAACAGAGCAATTTGTAAATCGCGTTCCAAATCAGGCAGCGCATGATTTAATTCATCTAACTGCTGTGCCGCGATAGATTTTAATTCCACGTCATTCAACATTTCTGTTGCATCCTTAATTCCCTGCTGGGTTTGCAGGTATTTATCTATCAACGGCAAAATCTCAGAAATCTGGGAATATTCTTTGGACAATTTAGTTAATTCATCACCATCAACATCCCCAGAATTCATTTTAGTTTCGATTTCTTTGGCACGCGATTGAATGTCGCGTAATTTTTGTTCAATTATCATTTTTTAACCTCTGATAATCTTAATTGCATCATCAACGGACACAGACTCTTGGTTTCCAGACGCCATATTTTTCAGCGCAACAACTTGTTTTTCTGATTCATCATCACCAATTATCACACTGAATTTCGCCATAACTTTATCAGCGTATTCCATTTGATTTTTGAATTTTTTATCCGTATCTAAATACGCCACAGACGGAATATTTTCCGAACGCAATTTATTTAACACCTGCATCGCATACGCCAAATTTTTGTCACCCATAACCAAAACAGCAACATCAATACTGGATTCAAATTGCGTCAGGTCAATTTTACCTGATTCCATCAAAGCGACAAAAATGCGTGAAAAACCTATGGCTGCACCAACACCAATAATTTTTGTCTTGGAAAATTTTCCCGCCAAATCGGCATATCTTCCACCACCCGCGGCGGTTCCTAAATCAGGATGATCGGTCAACCCGAATTCAAACACCAAACCCGTGTAATACGCCAACCCGCGGGTCACAGACAAATCAATACGAGCATTTTTCACACCCATAATGTCCAGACTTTGCATAAAATCATTTAATTCTGCAATCGCGGAATCCAACGCATCAGTTTTGTTTTGCAATCCTGAATATCCATTTTCAAAAACAGCATGTATAACCTGCTCTTTTTCAGGGTTATTCAGCGTATCAGCAATACCTACGACAAATTCTGCCGGTTCCATTTTATCGCGTTTATCAATCAGAACAAACACTGATTTCTTTTGTTCTGGTGTCATTTCCAACCAATCAAACAGCGCATCCCAAAAAGGACGACTGCCAATACGAACATAATTATCACCAATAAAATCTGACACAGAATTTAACGTCCGTTGAATCACAGATATAATTTCTGCATCATAATTCGTAGACAGAGTATTAATCCCCATAATATCCATGTCCATTTGATAAAATTCGCGATAACGTCCACGTTGACGACGTTCACCACGATAGCGTTTTGAAAACTGGCTGGCACGGAACGGGAAAGTCAAATCATTCAAATGACCGGCAACATAACGCGAAAGACCGACCGTTCCGTCATAGCGCAATCCCATTTTTGTATCACCATATTGAAAAAGAAACATTTGTGTTTCAATTTCGTCCCAGTTATCTTTGTCTGTTAAAACTTCGGCACGTTCAATAGCCGGCAAATCCAACATAGAAAAACCGCAATCGCGCAAAACCGTCTGCATACGACGCGCACATTCGTCAAAACAGCGTTGTTGAGCCGGCAATAATTCTATAAATCCCGACAAAGGTTTAGTTGGTTTTAAATCCATTTTTTATTCCTATTTTTTTCAATGGTTAAACATAAAATTCAAACGAATTATAACATAAAAAACATATAAATGCTAGAAACACACACCCATACGGGCGTGATGAAAAACATGTGCAAAAAATACAGTCTTATTAATCATTGCCAATCGATTATAGCATTTGATTTTTTATTTGCAAACAAAAACCGTCGATTTAATCGACGGTTTTTTATTATTATCTGTGGAAATCAACCCGGAAAGTGTCACCGTAATCGGCCATTTTCTGTCCACCGACATCACAGTGCAACACATCAAAGCCTTTTTCCAATTGTTTCTTTTTAATAACTTTGCCAGAAACAATTCCGCCAACCGTTCCCAATACAACACCTGCGGTTGCATCAGATATCAAACGGGTTGTATTGAATTTACCATCTTCGTCACGCCACACAGTCAAATTACCGTCTGCAACTTTGAAGAATGAATTAATCTTTTCAATCGCATTTTTAACACGCTGCCCCTGGCTATCAATTACGACTTTGCCATCTTGGCATTCTGATGCAGGACGCGCACATTCGCGATTAACGATTGCAGCGAATTCCGCATTATATTTGTTATCTTTTTCTTCGGCTAATCTGATAACTTCCGCGATATCGCAATCGTCAACATCCGACATCAAAACTTCTTGGGCTTTGTTCAATTCAGCCACACAACCGTTCTCACAACGTTTGAACGCCGCATATTTATATACGCATTGTCTGTGTTTCAATTCAACAACACCCACGTCCTCAGTATTCGGTGTTGTTGGGATATACGTGCATAAATTTTCCACTTTGTATACTTGTCTGTTTGCAACTGTCGTTTTTGGCGTCACATACAACGGTTTTTGAGCAGAATCCACAGCCTGACCCTTGACACCATATATTTTCAGAAAATCTTTGGCATCAACAATCGTCTGGGAACAATCGTCCGCAGTATACGCAACACCATCGCCATCGTTCCATTGACATTCTTTGCCCTGACAAGAACAGGTATTTTTCAAATCGAAAACCCCAGTTAATGTTTTGTCACACGCCCACGTCTGTTCAGCAGTCCATGTTTCAGCAATATTGTCATAATCATTATTTCCCAACACGCTTGGCGCACAGGTTATTCCACACCATGTTTTATACCCGTTATTAACTATCCCTGTCTGATACATACACAAATTATTAACATTATACGCTTCGTACTGAGTTGGTTTTCCAGATGCATTTTGTGTGTCCGCAGGCATCAACCCCAACATTTGACCCGCGCTGTCCGTTGTAGACATACCGCGCGCGCCATCTAGACACTCAGTGGTTGCGACAAAATCTTCTTCGCCGTGCCACATCATATGACCGTCTGATTCTATACAGGTATTTTTCTTTTCAAATATAAACCCACCTACGCCAATTTCACGGCATGCAAATTCCTTGCGATTATCATAATTACATTTAATTCCGCACCATTCTGGGTTTTCTTCTTCAACGACCGGTTCTGGATCTGGCACTGGAACATCTGCTTTGAAGCATACAGAATCATATAAACAAATACGGTGTGTTTCGCCGTCCGCATCTTTTCTGCAAAATCCCTCTATTGGAATATACACGGCCGTCCCAGCGCTATCCTTTGCATTAAGTGATACCGGTTCTCTGGTTGCAGGACATTGGATATCAACAACGAAATCAGATTCGTCTTCTAGCCAATGGTCACCATCTTTGTCACATTTACATGTTCTCTTTTTCAGATAGTCACCACTGGTTGGATCTTTACACACCCAAACACTGGCAGTGTCTACATCCTTGCCAGCACCGTTCAAATCACGATTACACGTCATTTTACACCAAATTCCAGTATCCCCATCGTCCGCCAAAGCCGCGTTCATACAATTTCCACACATAAACATTCCAACGAAAAATGCAATATATCTAAATTTAGTCATGATATTTTTCCCTCTTTGTTTTTTATGATTTTATCATAAATTCATGAATAACAAAAGCACTTTTTTTCAAAAGTATTTATGTAAACCAGAACCGTTTTTAGTCAGCCATCTTTTGGCGCGTTCCACACCAAATCCATACAGTTGCCCAACAGTTGCCCAAAATTCAGCTGAATGATTCATATGCCTGCGGTGTGCCAGTTCATGCATAACCACATATCGCATAACATCATATGGCGCGAACGCCAGTCGCCACGAAAAAGAAATATTACCGTTTGACGAACACGACCCCCACCGCGAAGTCGTATCACGCAAACTGATACGTGTTGGCCAAAATTCGCGCGGCGCCGTGCGAATAATTTCTTTGACAGATTTCAAAAATTCATCACGCACACAATCACGAACGCGACGTTCAAACATCTCTGAGACACCGCCAATACACAAAATCGTTCTGTCTGAATCCATATATTTATTGCCACGCATTTCAGGATTATGAATAATTTGCACTGTGCGCCCCAAAAATTCGATAACATCACCCGATTTTATATGTTCTTTTTTTGGCGCAGAATCAAAAATACGTTCAATCCATTTACGTTTCGATTCTAAAAATTTCATTACGAACGCAGTTGATGTTGCCCATGGCTTTGATATATGAATTTCCATATTCGGCACTGTTTTCGGTCGCAACGTCACATTACGCGCCCCAGAACGCGTTTCAATAACAACCGGCACAGAAATACCATTTGATAAAACAAAAGTTTCATTTGAAGACATATTTTTATTTTATATACTTTTTTATTTCTGAAATAATTTTATCAATATCAAATCCATATTCACGATAAACGCTGTCTGCGTCCCCAGTTGTTCCAAAACTATCAATTCCAATCACAGCGTCTGCAATTTCAAACCAATTTCCTGGGGCAGCAGCCTCTATGGCGACGACACAACCGCGCAACACAGAATTTTGATATTGTATATCTTGTTCCTTGAAAATTCCCAGATTCAACATAGATACAACCTGAACATTTTTGAAACGCGATGCAATGGCAACCGCCAATGGTACCTCTGATCCAGTGGCAATCAAAGTAGTTTTTGCGTGTCCTGATTTTGCAGGATAAATCACATAACCACCGCGCGATAAATCAGCGCCTGTTGGGGTTGGTATTTGTAAAAATTTCTGTCGCGACAAAATTATCGCAGATGGATGCGTAGTATCACCAATCATTGCATTCCAAGTATATGCAACCTCAGTCATATTGCACGGCCGATACACGCGTAGATTCGGAATCAAACGCAAAGACGGCAACTGTTCAATTGGTTGGTGCGTTGGACCATCTTCGCCAACACAAATGCTGTCGTGAGAAAAGACATATATAACAGGCAATCCAGTCAACGCAGCCATACGTATCGATGGACGCATATAATCACTGAACGCCAAGAACGTGGATCCAACAGGCCGCACACCACCAACAACTAATCCATTCATTATTGCCGCCATACCATGTTCACGAACACCATAATTTATATAATTGCCGTTAAAATTGTTTGGCATAATACATTTTGCATTTGAAAATGTGACGCGCGTATTATCTGCCAAATCTGCCGACCCAGTCACCAAATCACATCCCGCCTGCATAATCAAATCAAGATAAATCCCAGATAATTCACGTGTTGAAATTTTGTCAGGTGTAATTGGCAACTTAACCCGCGGTAAAACATTTGTATTTTTTGCCTTTTTTTCATAGGGACGCGATGCAACAACACTCCAATACAATGCACCCTCTTTGTCTGCATTTTGTGCGATTAAATCTAGTATCTCAGCCTCTGGCAATGCAAAGCCATGTGCGCGCGCATTATTCGCCAAAGATGATTCACGCCCCAAAATATTTTTACATTGAATAAATACCGGTGCGCTGGATTTTTCGGCACGTTCCAACGCGTGTTCTATGGCATCAATATCATTTCCACGCACAGACATAACGTTCCACCCCATAGAACGCATACGCGCACGCACGTCAATATCTGTTTGTGCGATGCCATCTATGGATAATTTATTATCATCCCATAATACAATTAAATTATTCAAATTCATACGTCCTGCAAACGCGAACGATTCGAAGGAAACGCCTTCCATTAAATCGCCGTCTGAAACAATGCAGTATGTACGCGCATTTACACCGCGAATTTTTTGTGACAGCGCCAAACCAACGGCATTGCCCGCACCCTGACCCAACGGACCAGTTGTTGCATCGACACCATCAATTCCATATTCAGGATGCCCAGGCAATCCATGAATTTTTCGAAATGTGTTCAAATTATTGATTTTATATCCTGCCGATTTCAGCACAGAATAAAGTAACGCACTGCCGTGTCCGGCAGACAAAACAAATCTGTCCATACCACGGCGTAAATGATTTGCAAATATACAAGTTATCATTTCAGCCGAATCGAGAACGATACCAACATGTCCACTGTGTGCAGACAAAATCGCACCCAACGCGTTTGCGCGCGCTGTATTTGACATCTGTTGTAATTGTTTGGCATTAAATTTCATTTTATGATATTATATCACAAAAAAGGATGTAAACAAAATGTTAAAAATTTGGACAGATGGCAGTTGTCTGGGTAATCCTGGTCCTGGGGGATGGGGATTTATTGCTACTGATGGAAAAAACATTGCAGAACGCTGTGGCGGCGAAAAAATGACTACGAATAATCAAATGGAATTAACCGCTGTAATTCGTGCGTTAACTGCTGCAAAGAAACACAGTGAAATTGAAATTCACACAGACAGCCAATATGTAAAAAACGGCATGCAAACTTGGATTAAAACTTGGAAGAAAAATAATTGGAAAACATCCACAAAAAAACCTGTCAAAAATCAAGAATTATGGCAACAACTGGATGATTTGGCATCACGTATAAAAATACATTGGGTATGGGTACGCGGACACAACGGCGAAGAATTTAATGAACGGGTTGATGATTTGGCACGAACTGCGGCTGAAAGTTATAAATAAAAAAAACCGCCATTTCGGCGGTTTTTTCATTATCTTTTTTATCTGCGATATGGATTGTTTTTGAATTTCGATGGCAACACAGATGCCACAAACATAAATACACATAATACAACCGCTATGAAAGAAGTCACAGACATCAACATTCCAAACAAAGGTGATATACGACTTAATGCTGTAAACATCCAGAATAATACAATATTCCCCCACAAAGCCAACAACCATTTTGCCGAAAATCCCGCATCATGCAATCTGCGTGATAACATACTTTGCCCTGGGACCAAGGTGACAACCGACCACACACCTGAAAATAAAGTTTTCATAGCAAACAAATCGCCAAATACAGTACAAACAACAGACCCCAGAAAAATGAACAACACAGCAAACCAATATTCGCTACGCTGAGCCACACCATCAAAAACTGCATATTTTTGCCAAAATCTTTTAACCGCAGTATCAAAACCGATCATGTGTTGATTATCTTTTCTGGCCATTTTTTTCTCCTTTGATTTGATTGTTGATTAATTTTACCACGACAGTGGAAAAAAATCAATGTGATTATCCTTTGAATCCGATTGCAACAATAAACATTTCTACAGAATCTTTACGTGAAGATGGCGGTTTCATATGATGAACCGAATCAAAATGTTCTTTGATTTGTTGTAATAATTCATTTGTTGTGCCACCAGTGAAAGATTTTGCGACAAATGTTCCGCCCTGTTTTAATGCATGCAATGCAAAATCAAACGCATATTCCAACAAGACCATTTGCCGTAAATGATCTGTTTTTTTGTGTCCAACCGTATTAGGTGCCATATCAGACATAACAACATCAACCGTGCCACGACCAATTTCATCGCGCGAAAGATTTAATTTTTCTTCAAGCCAGCGCAAAGCATCATCGGTCGTAAAATCCCCCTGATAAAATTCAACACCGTTTATAGGTTTAATTTCCAACAAATCCATGGCAAAAATTTTTGTCTTTGGAAAACACCGCGCAACATATTGCGACCAAGAACCAGGCGCAGCACCTAAATCAACCACAACCTGGCCATCACGAAAGAAATGATATTTTTCGTTTATTTCTATGATTTTATATGCGGCGCGCGCACGATAACCATCTTTCTGGGCACGCGCAACATATGGATCAGACGCCTGGCGTTGAAGCCAAGCCACCGAAGATTTATGCGCCGCAATTTTTTTATTTAGTATTTTCATTTTTGCGTTGTTGGTTCATCATAGACATCATTTTCGCCTTGAATCTGTTCATATCAAAAAACGCATCAGCAAAGGAACTGCCATAAAAATTATAACGAACCACATAATAGTCATTAGATGCATTTTTATACGCATCAAAATCTCCATAATCAGGCACAGGCAATCTTTTTACACCAAAATCTTCGTGTGCTTGTTCGGTTATACAGCCTTCTACTATTTTAATTTGTGCGTAAATATTACCAAATTGCACCGATAATGTCACTTTTTCAAACGTGTCACCTTTGTAGTATATATCATAAGGCAACACAGCAACCGGAGTATAAAATTTTGAAACATCAAGAACTGGGTTGTTTGCTTTAATCTTAGCATTTACTTTATCAATAAACTCCCACGCATGTTTGATACCACTATCAAAAACACCTGTTTTGAAAAAATAAACGACATCGGTAATATAATCGATATGGTTGCAATCAAAATCAATAATTTTGCCGCCATTTGGATTATACCCTAGATGTGTCAACACAATTGGTGGATATTCGTCCCAACAACCATTATACTGCACAGATACTTTATAGCCATCATCACCATTATATGTGGATTGTTTCGGCACCTTAGACACAGCCACAGGTACAATTTTATTTTCTGGTTTTGGCAAAATAGTCTGTGTCACCGTTGGATTAACCATCTGGGCCTGAATTTTATCTTTGAACGCATATGCGCGTTTTTGTCCTTTTTTGAACAAACCACAATCAAACAAATACTTCACATGCGTCACATCAAATTTTTCACTATATCCACGATAAAGTATTTCTGAATGTTCTGGCAACAAACCGTATTCTTTTGTTAATTCCAAATTATTAACCAAAGACATTATGTCGCCCTTGAAATTCACATTCATTTGCCAGCCATCTATCAAAGGACGCTGACCGTGCCACATAGGATCGTACGAAGGCCCTATGAAGCGTACTCCAACAGGATTAATATCATAAACTTGGTTGACAATTACTTTTTGTTTTTTCATTTAGCGCCCCCGGGTGTTCCACCACTTTGTTGCATACGTTGCATGACGGCCTCCATCCCGCCCATTTTTTGAATCATAGCCATTTGTTGTTTCATTTTCATATATTGTTTAATTATGTGTTCAACTTCGCGCACAGAACAACCCGCTGTTTCTGCAATACGATTCTTGGCATTTGCAAAAATACGTTCTGGGTCTGCACGTTCTTCGGCTGTCATTGCTTCTAAAATTTTTATCTGGGAATCAACACTGCCATCTGCAATTTTTTCTTTCATTGCGGCAACCGCGTCCTTCATACCCGGCACCATTTTCAACAGCCCACTGAAATTGCTCATCTTTTTAATTTGTTTTAATTGCACCAACATATCGTTCATATCAAATTGACCAGACATCATACGTTCTGCCGTCGCCTTCATTCCCGATGGCATTTTCACAGATTCAGATTCTTTTGTTTCAACTTCTGCCGCCGCTTTTTTTCTTCCAAAACCAAACATATTCATCTCCTTTGTATTTTTTTGTTTCGTTTTTGTTATATTATTGCCTTTTTTTTGATTTGTCCAGATACTTTTTCAAATATTTACCGGTCAAAGAATCAGCATTTTCAGCGATTTCTTCAGGTGTTCCAACCCCGATAACCCGGCCACCACCTGCCCCCCCAGATGGCCCTAAATCGATAATCCAGTCTGCTGTTTTAATAACTTCTAGATTGTGTTCAATAACTATTACAGTATTACCTTGGTCAACCAATTCATGCAACACAGCCAACAATGATTTAATATCTTCAAAATGCAGCCCTGTGGTCGGTTCATCCAAAATGTATATAGTTTGACCAGTGCTACGCGCCGCTAATTCTTTGGATAATTTGATACGTTGCGCTTCACCACCAGATAAATCCAAAGAACTTTGACCTAATTTTATGTATTCTAATCCAACACGTTTCAATAATTCCAGTTTACGTGCAATTTGTGGCACATTTATAAAGAATCTGTATGCTTCTTCAACCGTCATATTTAATACATCAGCAATAGATTTGCCCTTGTATTTCACTGCCAAAGTCTCGGCATTATAACGCTGACCGTGACATTTATCACATTCGACATAAATGTCCGCCAAAAAATTCATTTCTATTTTGATTTGACCGTCGCCTTGGCAGGCTTCACAGCGCCCACCTTTGACATTAAATGAAAATCGTCCTGCATCATATCCACGGGCTTTGGCTTCTGGTAATCCGGCATAAAAATCACGAATATTGTTAAACACCCCAACATAAGTCGCAGGATTACTACGCGGGCTACGTCCAATTGGTGACTGGTCGATATCAACAACTTTATCTATATTTTCCAATCCGCGAATAACATCGTGCGCACCTGTTTCCAGTTTTGAATTATACAACACACGCATAATCGCTGGATACAAAGTATTCAACAACAGCGTTGATTTTCCAGAACCCGATACGCCCGTCAAAGCGATAAATTTACCAAGCGGGAAATCAACGGTCACATTTTTAAGATTATTTTCACGCGCACCTTCGATTCTTATAAATTTACCGTTACCGTCACGACGTTTTTTGGGGACTTCTATCTTGCGTTTACCGGACAAATATTGTCCTGTCAAAGATTCAGCATCATTAATAACCTCGTCTGGCGTCCCGTATGATACAATGTTGCCACCATTAATGCCAGCGCCACGACCAATATCAACCAAATAATCCGCAGAACGCATCATATCTTCATCGTGTTCCACGACAATCACAGAGTTATCTTTGTCACGCAACATTTTTAATGTTTCTATCAATTTATCATTATCGCTTTGGTGTAAACCAATTGACGGTTCATCCAAAACATATAAAACACCAGATAAACCACTGCCAATTTGCGATGCCAATCTAATACGTTGCGCTTCGCCACCCGACAATGTTCCCGCCATACGAGACATAGTTAAATATCCCAAACCAACATTTCTTAAAAAATACAAACGCGATGTAATTTCACGCAATATAATTGATGCTATCTCGTTTTCTTTGTCGGTTAAAAATTGAGGCAAATCTGTAAACCATTTCAAAGCATCTTCAATAGACATATCACACACGTCCATAATGTCACAATTGTTGATTTTGATACATAGCGCCTGTATATTCAACCGCTTACCATGACAAACAGGGCATGGTATTTCTGTTTGATACTTTGACAATTCTGTACGCATAGATTCAGAATCAGATTCTCGCAATCTGCGTTCCAAATTTGGAATCACACCTTCGTACGGTTTTTCATAAACATAACCGTTCCAATTTATCTTGATTTCTTCGTCACCTGTCCCGTATAAAATAATATCTTTGTCGTGTTGAGATAACGTGTGCCACGGTTTTGATAATGGGATCTTATATTTTTTATGCAACGCATCTATAACGTTTTCATATTGGCTTAACATGCCCCCCCGTGACCACGGTGCAATCGCACCACCCAATATAGATTTAGACGGATCTGGAACCACTAAATCCGGCGAAATATTTAATTGCACACCCAAACCATCACACGCACTGCACGCACCCAATGGCGCATTAAAAGAAAACAGGCGCGGTTCTATTTTCGGCACAGTAAAACCAGATACCGGACACGCATATTCTTGGGAATACAAAGAATCTTGGTTAGTATCCAAACGACGCACAATCACCGCACCAGGAACTAAACGCAAAGATGCTTCAAATGACGAATACAAACGCGAACGAAATTCATCTGCATCATCGCCAGATAATTCTTCGGTTGGCATTGAAACACGATCTATGATAACAAAAATATTGTGCTTTTTATTTTTATCCAGCGCAGGCACCGATGCCAAATCGTATAAATCACCATCAACTATCGCGCGTTGATAGCCCTGTTTGACCAAGAAAGCCAATTCTTTTTTATATTCGCCTTTGCGGTCACGAACCATTGGCGCCATTATGAAAAATTTTACCCCGCGCGGAATCTTTAACGTCCAATCAACCATTTCCGCAATAGTTTGGGATTTAATTGGCAATCCTGTCACTGGCGAATATGGAACACCTATGCGCGCCCACAAAAGACGTAAATAATCATAAATTTCCGTCACAGTTCCCACTGTGGAACGTGGATTTCTGGATGTTGTTTTTTGTTCAATTGAAATTGCGGGCGATAAACCTTCTATTAAATCGACATCAGGTTTTTTTTGCATATCTAAAAATTGACGCGCATATGACGACAAAGATTCAACATATCTGCGTTGACCTTCGGCGTAGATAGTATTAAAAGCCAACGACGATTTTCCAGATCCAGACACGCCAGTCAGCACCACCAATTTATTTTTTGGCAGATCTAAATCAATATTTTTAAGATTATTTTCGCGCGCACCGCGAATTTTTATAAATCCAGTCATAGTGATTACAGTATAGTCAAAATTAACAAAAATTCAATCCGGCAAGAAATTATTCTGCCAACCCAGTTGCTTTCAACGCATCAGGTGCCATAGAGAACCCTGTTTTGCGTGTATTTGCAGCCCCAACTTTGTTTATCAATTGGCCGTCAACCCAAACATCAATTCCACCGGCATTGCCAAATGTTCCCTTGTATTTGTCACCCAATGGCATATAATACACGTCACCAGGAACCAACACACGAGAAAAAGCAGTATTACCACGCGCATCTTCTATTTTTACCCAAGATTCTTTTTCAGCCTGCAAAACAACACGTGATTCCTTGCGTGATTTTTCGTTAAATCTTTCGCGCACAGGGAATCTAAAATCTGGTTCTTTGTTTGCCTTGTCCGTGATTGGTGCCTCTGCCACGGTTTCAACAACAGGCTGCTGTGGCAAATCCTGTGATGTTGTACCAACAAATAAAACGATTCCGACAATTAAAACCGCAATCAAAACCAGCCCCCCCGCGAACCAAATCCAATGTTTTTTTACATATGAAACAGACTGTGTTATAAATGACGCTATTGCCGCTTTGTTCAAAATATTTTTACGATGCGTCTTTTCAACCTTTTCAATTTTTGGTTCTGGTTTTGTTTCAATCTCTTCCTTCTTTTCTTCTTTTTTCTCAGAAACAATTCCCAATTCTTGTTTTAATTTTTCAATGATTTCATCTGGGTTTAATCCCAATTCTACTGCATAACTGCGCGCAAAACCTAAAATATAAACATCTTCGGGAATAACACGATAATTACCACTTTCCAACGCTTCCAAAAATTCTTCACGAATACAAAGCAATTTTGCAATTGTCCCTATTTCACGTTTTCTGCGCCCCGTAGTCCGCGCATTACGCAATATTTCACCCGCTGTCATTTGCATATCAGATGCCAAAAATTCTTGTTTTTCTTCCATGGTAATATCCTTTGATAGCAATATATTATTACGGAATAGCCAAATTGTCAATCCACAGACCAAAATTCTTTTATACAATCCCTTAACATTTTTTCGTCTGTAATTTGATTGATTTTTATACGAAATTGAGCCGAATTTGGCATGCCTGACGAATACCATGCCACATGTTTACGAAACATAGGTATTGCCACATGCGCTCCATAATAATCAATCATCAGTTTAAGATGTTCCAAAACAACATTACCAACATTTTTTGGCGCATCGCATAAGCCACAAATTTGTCCAAAAATCCACGGTTTCCCAAGCATTGCACGACCAACCATTGCACCCGCGTACCCCAGTTTTTCAACACGTTCTAAATCATCAGCACTGGACAAATCACCATTTGCAATTATTGGCAACGGCAAATTTGATATTTCTGGTAATTGCGCCGCACCAACATAGCCTGCCGCACGCGTCCGCCCATGCAGGGTCACAAATCCCGCGCCCGATTCAGACGCAACATGAACCAAATCAATCCAATCTTTGTGTTGTTCGTCCCATCCCAAACGAGTTTTTACAGAAACGGGTATTTGAACTGATTTCACACACGCCTCTATTATCTTGCCTGCTAAAATATGATCTTTCATTAAAAACGCACCGGCACCCGCGCGCGTTGCAACCTTGGGCACCGGACAGCCCATATTTATATCAATCCATTTTGCACCGGCATCCTGTAAAATCTTAGCCGCCATAGCCATTAAATCGGGTTCTGCCCCAAAAATCTGGGCGCCAACATTGCCTTCGTCATCGTATTTATCAAAATTACGGATACAGTTTTTATGCCCATCAACCAATGAATGACACGATATCATTTCTGTGACCATTGATACATTCGGAGCAAACATACGAATTACACGCCGAAAAGGTTTATCTGTGATTCCGGCCATTGGTGCAGTAAAAATTTGATTATTCATAAACATTTGTGATATAATAGACGCTATGAAAGAAAAAATCAAAAATTTCTTTGTATTTATAGGCAATGCCTGGTCAGAGGGACCACGTGGCAAAATCGGTCTGGCTTTGATGATTTTGTCGCTGTTTTTCTTTGTGCGATTGTTTTACGGTGAAAAAAACGTACAAAGTTTTATCATCAATGCGTGGCATTTAAATCAAGAAAGACACGAATTGGCAATTGCCCATAATGATTTAAAACAAATACAACATCATATTTATTTGTTGCAACATCCTAATGCTTCATCAGATTATGTTGAAGAATTGGGATTAAAAACATTAAATCTGGGCGATGCAGAATTTAAAGAATTAAAATATTAATTCAAAACTATTATCACACCATTAAGATAGAACGCAAACATCAACCATGCAATATACGGCACTGTCAGCCAAAATGCAGGCACACTGATTCTGAAAAATGCACGCGCCATAAACACAGCGACGATAATCAAAGCCATCAATACTATCAATGCATATTCTGGGGAATGTGCACCAAAAAACACAAAAGACCACGCAGTGTTTAACACCAGATTAATGGCAAATAAAACATATGCAGACATCAAAGCGCGTTGATTTGTAACATTTTGCTTTTGCATAATTAAGAACAAAGCAATACCTATTAACAGATATAACAGCGTCCAAACGGCGCTAAACACCCAGCCTGCGGGCGTCAACATAGAATGATGAATTTCACCATACCATGTATTTTTTCCAGATGCGATTGGGGAAATCATTATACCCAACAAGCCTGGAATAAACGATATAAACACTGCAAAAACTAATTTTAAAATACCCATTTTTAATCCCTTTGTTTTAAAACAATCATACCACCAACAGATACAGATATACTATTGGAAAGATTTCCTTTGGATTAAGCATAAAAATGTGATATAATATAACGTGAAAATAATCGTGGTATGCGGTTGTTTCTTTCCCCCACTTGTCTGAAAAAAATCGTCATTATGACGATTTTTTTAATGTTTTACACCATATTTGCCACGATTTATCGGACGATAAGACAAAGCCTCTGCCAAATCAGACATAATGATATTATCATCACCGCGCAAATCAGCAATTGTGCGCGCTATCTTTTTAACACGATTATACCCGCGCGCAGACATAGACATTTTTTCCGCGGCAGTATTTAAAAACGCTGTTAATTCGTCGTTTAATATAACATATTTATCCATATCTGCACCATCCAAAAGTGCATTCATATACCCTTGGCGCGAAAGTTGTCTTTGACGCGCCGCGATAACACGTTCGCGAATCTGTGCGCTGGATTCAGACGGTACATCAGAATTTTTATTCATTTCCCACGGATTAACTGCATCAACATCCACATGCAAATCAATTCTGTCCAAGAGTGGTCCTGAAATTTTATTTTGGTACGCCTCGGCACAACGTGGCGCACGCGAACATGACAACGCAGCATTCCCCAGATGTCCACACGGACACGGATTCATCGCCGCAATCAATTGAAAATGCGCAGGATACGTGGAATTACGCTTTGCACGCGATATAACTATTTTTCCTGATTCCATTGGTTGACGTAAAATTTCCAACGTTGCCCGATTAAATTCTGGTAATTCATCTAAAAACAGCACACCATTATGCGCCAAAGAAATTTCCCCTGGTTTCGCATCGCTGCCCCCACCCGCCAACGCCGCAGGGCTGGCAGTATGATGAACGCTGCGAAACGGACGATTCGAAATCAATGATTGATTGTCCAGTTTTCCCGCAATCGAATAAATAATTGACGTTTCCAGAATCTCATTTGGCGTCATCTCTGGCAAAATCGTCGGCAATCGTGACGCCAACATAGTCTTGCCTGACCCCGGCGGCCCCACCATCAACATCGCATGTCCACCCGCAGCCGCGATTTCCAGCGCACGCTTAGCCGCTTCTTGTCCATGAACTTCCGACAAATCACCAATTTTATTTTCAGATTCCATTGGTTGTGCAACCGGTGGCAAAGGCAAAATTTGTGTACCATGAAAATGGTTGATTAAATCTAAAACATGATTTGGCGCCAATATATTCGTATGTCCCGCCCAACGAGCCTCTGATCCCTGGACGCCCGGACAAATTATTCCTAAATTATTACTATTTGCCCAAACACTGGCCGCCAAAACACCACCAGTACGAACAATTGCACCATCTAAGCCTATTTCACCAATGATAACATATTTTGACAATTCAGATTCTGGCAATACATCCATCGCACACAAAATTCCGCATAAAATAGGCAAATCAAAATGCGACCCCGTCTTTTCAATATCAGCCGGCGATAAATTCACAGTTAATTTCTTAGACGGCAAAGATAAATTTAGCGCCGCCAACGCATTTTGTATTCTTTCTGCAGATTCTTTGACCGCCCTGTCCGCCAAACCAATGATATGAAATTCAGGTCTGGCAAATCCAGCCGCCAACTGAATCTGGACATCAATTTTGGTGACGTCCATCCCATTAAAAATAATTGAGTTCAAATTTATCATTTGTCACATATTAAAACTTGCACTGATTGTTTTCAAGTTATAAAATACCAAACAATGAAAAAGAAAACAAAGGATTACAAATTATGCCATTAAAAAAACATAATGCCGCACGCGAATGGTTTGATACTATATTTTATGGCGGTTTGATTGCGATTATTTTCCGCAGTCTTTTATTAGAACCGTTTAACATCCCGTCTGGATCAATGATACCGTCGCTGCATGTGGGCGACCATATATTTGTTCAAAAATGGTCATATGGGTATTCGCGATATTCTTTCCCGTTTGGGTCTTGGAATTTATGGAACGGGCGATTTTTTGCGCGCCACGAACCAAAGGTCGGTGATATAATCGTATTTCGCAAACCAAACGCAACCATAGATTACGTTAAACGTCTGATTGGAACCCCAGGGGACAAGATTCAGGTTAAATCTGGTCGTCTGTATATTAATGACAAAATTGTGGAACGCACAAATCCACGCCCGTATATTGTTGCAAATTTACCTAAGTCTATGCGCAGTGTCGGTTATTATAAAGATAACATGTCAATCAAAGGCAACAAGATTTGGATTGATAATGAACCTGCACCATTTAATTATACCATTGAATATAAACCGGACAGCGTATGCAGAACCAATCCATACGAATGCAGTGTTTATCGCGCCACAGAATATACTGAAATTTTGCCTAACGGCGTTGAACACAGCATAATTGAAGTCAGCGATGCCGCACCATTGGATAACACAGCAGAATTCATTGTTCCTGAAAATCACTTCTTTTTCATGGGCGACAATCGTGACAACAGTGCGGACAGCCGCGTTGAAACCGTATCATATGTTCCACGTGATAATGTTCTGGGCAACGTGTGGTTTATATGGTATTCACATAACTATTATGCACCAATGCTGGCCATATGGGATTGGGGTAATAAAATGCGTTGGGACAGATTTGGAATGGGGAAAAAACACTAATGAAATTAGATTATACATTTAAAGATAACAAACTATTGGAATTGGCATTGACCCAAAGTGGTATCGATGCCAAACATAACAATGAAAGATTAGAATTTATTGGCGACCGGGTTTTGGGGTTAGCTGTGGCGGCGTTGCTTTACAGCATGTATCCAAACGAAGCCGAAGGCGGTCTGGCACGTCGTCATGCAACATTGGTTTCCACCAATACATTGGCAGACGTCGCCAAACAAATTGAATTAGAGCCTGAATTGCACCACGGTCATATGACAGGCGGAAAAATCAATCACGTTTTAGCCAACGCGATGGAGGCTGTTTTGGGGGCAATTTTTTTGGATTCTGGATTTGAAACTGCGCGTTCTGTGATTTTGGGAATTTGGACTGATTTGGCAGCCGCCGAAACCACCGCCCCAAAAGACGCAAAAACCACATTGCAAGAATATGTGCAACGGGTTGATTCTGGGGCTTTGCCGATATACGAATACCAAGAACCAACTGGAACATCACACAATCCGGAATTCAGCGTAACTGTGACGGCATTGGGCAAATCTGCAATTGGCGTCGGTTCGTCTAAAAAAACAGCCAGTCTGGACGCCGCGGAAAAATTGCTAAAAACCCTTGCAATTTAGGTGCGCGCCTATTACAATCGCAGAAAAACAGTAACCAAAGGAAAAAATTATGTTTTCGATTTTATTAACTTTATTGGTCATAGTAGCAGTTTTGATGACATGTCTTATTTTATTACAAAAATCTGAGGGGTCTGGCATGTCCGGCTCGGCGGCGGCATCTATGTTTGGTGGTGTGTTAACTGGGTCTGCAGCTGGCAATTTTTTAACCAAGACAACGGCATGGTTGGCAACAATATTCTTTATCTTGTGCGCAATGTTGTCTTTGGTTGTCGCAAAAACAGATGTTTCCAGCAACGGCAAATCTGGATTAAGCCAAGAATTACATCCACAACCTGTTGAAGAAACCAAATCTGCGGCGGAAGATTCTGTAAATCCAGTCTCTGAACCAATCGATATGGAAACATTGGTGGACAAAGTGCAAACGAAAAAATAAAGATATACCGATAAAAAAAATCCCCAAACGGGGATTTTTTTATTTCTTTTTGCCAGACTTTTTTGCAACCTTCTTTTTAGCAACCACTTTCTTAACAACTGGTTTTGCTGGCTGGTAATTTTTGTATTCTTGGCAAAGCAAGACACAGAAAACATACGCCACCAACGCAGATACAGCGGTCAAAACACCGGCTATGAAATCGCCTTCGGAAAAATACAAGAACAAAATCAAAGCGATTACAAAAATGGCAGTATACGCCACATGTTGCAATAAAAATTGCCCGACATTCTTTAATTTATCCATTATTTTCTCTCCTTTTGCTGTTCACACTGTTTATTATAACATAAAAAAAAATAATAAATAACAAAAAAACGTTATGATTTTCATCACAACGCTTTTTCTTAAGCAACAAAACATTCTCTGCAAATTCTTATAAAACAATTTGACCGCCAACACGCGCATTTTGTGGAATCGGCCCAAACGCAGACTGACGATTAACGTAAATATTGCCAGACACATCAAATCTGCCACAAAATTGCAACAAACCTACATTACGAATAAACAAATGACCTGTGACTTTGGCATCACATGGCAGAGTATATTTGCGCATATTTTGAATATATAAATTCCCATCAACGTTAACGCCGTTCTTCAACACAGGTGCATCAGGATACACATCAACGATAACATCACCATACAATCTTTGTGTTGGCAATTTTTTCACTGCCCCACCCGCAGTTTTAGCAACCATAACCTTTTTAATGCTGATTATTTTTGGTTTCACAGATTTCACTTTAACGTCTGCACGCTTTACAACATTGCGATTAGCACCGTCCGGATTAAATTTGTTTGATTTATCATAAGATTTATTTAACACAACGACATTACCTTTTGCATTAACAGTGTTTGCATTACCGTTTTTATCACAACGCAACACATTAGCAATCAAACAAGACCCCAAAACGATAATTGCAACCAACAAAGTTAAATTGACCATACCAACGATACTGATTTCTTTGACCCAGTTCCAAAAAGCACGACAAACGCGAACAATAAATTTCCATACGGCTTTACACGCACGCCATGGTGCAGTAATGATACGTCTTGCCGACACAGCCACAGTTTTATTTTGTGTTTTACGCGTAGCAGTTTTCATTTTTTGTGTTTTATTCATATTAAAACCTTTTGTTTTTTTCTGACATTATAGACAATTTTTATAAGTTGTCAAATATTTTTATCAAAACAGACGATCCACCAAAATGACAATAAAAAGACTTGCGACACGTATGCATTTTTTGATAAAATAGTCACGTCGGAAAGAGTTTTTCCGATGGGGTGTAACGACCCGTTCAGATTGCGTCTGGGAATAAAAACGAATCCCTGGGCGATGCAAACTCCAACTAATCTAACTAGGTTGGAGGGGCAGCCGAATATATTGAATAAGGCCCACAATCTCAATCTGAATTGTCGTTAACCTCCAACCACCTGAATTTCTGGTGGTTTTTGTTTTTGGACAAAGAAGGAGTCAGAGATGAAAACAAAAAGCACTTTACTATCAATCGCAATAATTGCGGCATTACCATTTACTGCGAATGCAACACAAACAATAGTTGAAACAAATACACCCGCGGCCGTCGGTCAAAATGGCACAGTGAAAAAGGCCGCCGCGAATGCCCCATATCAAACCGCAACAATTGGTGAACACGACGACGAACACATCGCAACAACAGCGTATGTTAAGGGCGCATACAACGACGCCATCGCCGCGGTAAATAAAACCGCCTATTTGCTGTCTGGCGATATTGACGGTAAACAAAATAAGTTAGTGGGCACTGGGGACGGTGGCGATATATACCCGGATGTTTTTGATTATGGTACATATGCTCTGGAGGCGGAGAATGTTGTATCCAGTGGCGAAGCGGACAATTTGTTGGTATCGGTTGATGCATTGCATGGTGCAATCGAAGCCGCAAAAGACGAAGTTCAGGAAGAACTGGGTGATTATCAACAAAAACTCGTTCTCGACAGCGATAATACAGAAAACGTATCCCAAACAGTATTGGACAATGGATTAGGCTTTATGGACGATTTGTCCGTACTATATGATCCCTCTGTCCCACAAAACATCAAAGCTAGCACCTTAGCCAATTTACAGGGACAGCTCATAACAGCAGACGCCATAGCGACAGCGATGGCTGAAACACGTAAATACATGAAATCCCTGGATATACAAGCACCACTTACCACTACTGTTAATAATAAGACTGGTCGTATAAATACTACGGTGGCACAGACGGTTAATACAACAACACCATCCGCAACTACTTTGGTCAGTGAAGCGGCGATTGCCAGTGAAATAACGGCGTTGAATAACAAACGTGTTGAAATTTATACTACGTGGGGCAATGACAGTGCCAAAGACCAGGTTGCTTTTGTGACCGCATCGACAAACCAATCACAAAATTAACAAAACAAAAACCGACCACGAATGGTCGGTTTTAATTTTCGTGGCGCGCCCAGCAGGACTCGAACCTGCAACCCACAGATTAGAAATCTGTTGCTCTATCCAATTGAGCCATGGGCGCATATCGCCAATTCTATAATAAAATCTTTACAAAATCAACAGTTTTATCGTGTTATGTTGACTTTCAAAAATACTTTCTTGCCACGTTGAACCATTATTGATTCGCACGGATTCACAATGTATTCTTTGTCAGTAACTTTTTCACCGTCAATCTGGACGCCGCCCTGTTCTACCATACGGCGAGCCTCTGATTTAGAATCAAACAATTTAACCGCGACCAAGAAATCTAAAATCCCTATTGGCGATGTCATTTGCAAATCAAATTGTGGCACATTGTCCATATTTGCACCACCACCAAACAATGCCGCCGCCGCAGATTCTGCAGCAATCGCCGCATCCGTTCCGTGTGCTATCTCAGTTGCCGCAAATGCCAAACGCTTTTTAACATCGTTTAATTCAGCACCCTGCTTTTTGACCAATTCTTTGATTTCATCTAATGGGATTTCAGTAAATATCTTCAAAAACTTTTCAACCAAATCATCAGGCGTATTGCGGAAATATTGGTAATATTCATACGCACTGGTTTTGTCTTCGTTTACCCAAACCGCATTACCCGCAGATTTGCCTATTTTATTTCCATTTGCATCGGTAATCAAAGATGTAGACAACACAAAAACTTCTTTGCCGCATTTTTTACGTATTAATTCGACACCCATAATCGCGTTGCCCCATTGGTCTGCACCGCAAAGTTGCATCGTGCAATTATGTTCGCGATATAATGTCAAGAAATCAACTGCTTGGAACGTCATGTAATTAAATTCCAAAAACGTCATGCCATTTTCCAGACGCTTTTTAACGCTTTCCATTGTCAACATACGTGGCACAGTGAAATCAGTCCCATATTGCGCCAAAAAATCCATATGACTGTAATTTTTCATCCAATCATAATTATCAACCATCAACGCATCTGATTCCCCGTCCCCAAATCTTAAAAATTTAGAATACGATTTTTTCAAACCTGCGATATTTTTCGCCAATGTTTCTTCGGTCATCATGGGACGCCCCGTATCACGACCGGATGGATCGCCGATACGCCCAGTCGCACCACCAACCAACATCAATGGTTTATGCCCATATTTTTGAAGCCATCTCATCATCATAACCGGAACCAAATGCCCCACATGCAATGAATCCGCGGTCGGGTCAGAACCTAAATATACCGCCATTTTATCGTTATTTAATAAATTTTTCACCGCTTCTATATTTGAACACTGGTTTATAAAACCTCTGTCTTCTAATTCTTTGAATAATTCATTTTGCATGTATATAACCTTTGTTTTATCTTTCTGTATATGATAGCAAATTAAAGAAAAGTTTGCAAATTATTCCCGAACCAATGGCGAATATGCATCCCATAAAAACACATTACGCAGATTACGCCACGCCGAAAAAGACGGAACCAATCCACGACGCAAACATTCACGCATAATTACTGTCTTGAATTTCAATCTGTCCAATTTTCCGTCCCAAAACAACCCAGACAGATTTTCGATATAGCATTTACACGAATATTTATCATAAGAGCTAGGTTTCATATTAAAACTGACATCACCATTATACAAATATACATAATCTTCAATACCGAAATGTTTATCTTGTAATGCGACTATTTTCTGGCCAACCTTTAATTTAGGTGCGGCATTTTTAGGTAAATTAATGGTTCTGGAAACAGACAAAGTTCCATTTAACCGTGCATCTCCTAAATTGATACACTTTTTATTTTGTTTGCCAATAACAACAGAACAACCAAAATCATCACAAACTATGTCTTTAATTTTGTATGTTTCCATGTGTCTACCCCTTTTGATAAAAAAATTCGGGACTAATTGGCAGATTTATTTTTTCTAACAACCAATCCCGAAACAAAAACATATTATTACAATAAATTTTATTGCAACATTTTGGCAACTTCATCAGCCAAATTGTCTTCGCGTTTTTGGATGCCTTCACCCAATACGTAATACGCGTAACCAGCCAATTTACCACCATGTTCTGCGATAACTTCTTTCACAGTCTTAGACGGATCCATAACAAATGGTTGTTCTTCTAATACACATTCGCCATAGTATTTTTTAATACGGCCTTCAACCATTTTTTCAACGATATTTTCCGGTTTACCCGCAGTTGCCCCAGATTCAATGAACACTTTCTTTTCGCGTTCTACTGCCGACGGGTCAACATTTTCAATCGTCATAAATTCAGGTTTATTCGCAGCAATATGCATTGCAATTTTGTTTCCAATTTCGTCAATGCGTGGATCATCGCCATTGATTGCAACAACAACGCCAATTTGTCCCATACCTGGAACCAAAGCATTGTGAACATATGTGTAAATATGATCGCCGCTAACTTTTGCAATACGACGCAAACTCATATTTTCACCGATAGTAGAAATTGTCGCAGCGATATCATCTTTGACAGCATTCAAAGTTGCTTCGAAATCGCCAGCCAATTCCATTGCTTTGTTTGCAACATTGGCAACCAAAGTTTGGAATTTATCGTTTTTAGCAACAAAATCTGTTTCTGCATTCAATTCTACAACACAGCCCATATCGTCACATTTAACAACCGTCACCAAACCTGATGCAGCAACACGACCAGCCTTGGATGCGGCTTTGACGATACCTTTTTGACGCAACCAATCAGCGGCCGCTTCGATATCACCATTGTTTTCAATCAATGCTTTTTTACAGTCCATCATACCTGCGGATGTTTTTTCACGCAATTCCTGGACCAGTTTTGCTGTTATTTCTGCCATTTTTATCTCCCATATTTTGAATTTATTTATTTTTCTGTGCTAAATCATCCAAGATATTCATCAAACGTACTTTGGCCAAAGAACGATAATCCCATTTTTCTTTTACCATGACAACAGGACCACAAACACCTTTTCTGGGGCTTATAGCAACCGCGCCACATACAGTACCATCCGATTTAACCCAATCAAACACGGTCATAATTCCATAATGAGTCATTTTATCTATTGCGACAAAATTGACATTATATTTTACGCCGTTTTTCTTTTGTATTTCAGTCAAACTTTTGGCATATCTTTCATATTCCAAGAAAGGTATCATCGCTTTATCTTTGATCAAATTTAAAGAATATTCCATAATGTGATTTTTCCTTTGTAATTATTTGTCTGCTTTGTCCGCTAATTTGCTGCGGCGAACTTCACGAGCCTCAGAAGTTTTTGATTTTTGTTTTGCTTCTTTGACTTTGATATCATGTTCATATTCTTCAGCAGCCGCTTCGGCATTATCAGATTCTGCTTTTTTACCAGCAGCACCACCTAATCTTTTTTCAATACCAGACAAAATTGCATCTACGAATAAATCACAATACAACTGTGTTGCACGAGACGCATCATCATTACCTGGAACTGGGTAATCAACCAATTCAGGATTCGCATTAGTATCACAAATAGCAATTGTTGGGATGTCCAAATTTTTCGCTTCATGTACAGCGTTCAATTCACGTGGCACATCAATAACAATCATTGCCTGAGGAATACCGTGCATTTCCAAAATACCACCGAAAATATCACGCAATTTAGCAACTTCTTTGGTCATAACACCAACTTCTTTCTTGGTCAATCCCAATTTGTCAGCGTTTGCAATATCGTTTTCCATCTTTTTCAAACGACGAATACTTTGTGACACAGTCGTCCAATTGGTCAACATACCACCCAACCAACGATTATTCACATAAAACTGACCGCAACGTTCAGCAGCATCTTTGACGATATCTTTTGCCTGATGCTTTGTCGCAACGAACAAGATTTTTCCGCCAGCGGCAGCGATTGCTTCCAATGCGACCAAAGAACGGTGCAAAAGTGGTGCAGTTTTATTTAAATTGATAATATGAATTTTATCTTTAACCCCATAAACGTATGGTGTCATCAGCGGATTCCAGCGACGTGTATGATGGCCGAAATGAACGCCCGCTTCCATTAATTGTTTCATAGTAAATGTTGGCAATGCCATGATTTTATCCTTTGTTTTCTGTTGTTATCCTCGGTCAGCGAATGTAAAAAACCAGATATTCTGGACAGAAATTATATTCGTTGCCTGTGTTCTTCGCACAAAGTGCGTGACCACATCTTAAACAAAATTTATGGCAAAATCAAGTAGTTTTTGAAAATTTTTACCATTTTCCCCAAATATACTACACAACACAAAATTCACTTTTTTTCACGATATTAATATGATAGAATTCCCACGTTATGAGAGAAATAAATCACAAATTAACCAAAGACGAACTGATTTTAACCGTTTTTTCGGTTTGTCACACTGTTTCAAACTTATTTCTTGGGACATTCGTTATTTCATTTTTAATGCATAATGCTATTAATGACGTTGTGTCTGTATCTGTTTACAGACTGTTTTATTTTTTCGCTATCTGCGTAACGTTTATTTTAGCAACAAATTGGTGCAAAAATGGTAATAAACACATTGTTTTTGGAATGAACATAATTGCGCGTATTGTTTTGTTGGGACTTATCGCTATTTTGGGTCCAAACGCAACAGATTGTGTCATTACACTGGGGGTTCTTTACGGTATTTTTGACGGTTTTTGGAATTTACCTATGTACGGAATGGTTATAGACAATGTTCAATCTGAAAGAATGGTCTTTTTCATTGGAACAAAAAACGCAATAAAAAACATTGTAAAAATTTTAATTCCTGTTGTCCTAGGGGCGCTTATAACCATCAAATCTCTACAAAACGTGGCATGGATAATTATGGGCATATCCGCATTAGAAATATTTATGCTGTTTAAATTATCGCCCCAAAAACATCATAAATATAAGCGGGCCAGTCTATCAAATTTTTGGAAAAAAATAAAAACAAATTGTGTATTACGTAAGATATTTTTTTCTGAGATATTACGGGGGTTTGCGTGGGTATTAGAAACCGTTGTAGTAATGTACATTGTTAATGTTTTTCATACAGATATGAATTTGGGAATATGGTCAACTGTTTTTGCTATCTGTACAATCATAGCCTCTTGGGCTTTTGGGCGTTTTTGTTCAGAACGCGATTTCAAATGGGTTATTGCGATATGTTCTGGGCTGCTAATTTTTTCTGCCGTTTCTTTGATTATAGATGTAAATCGTGTCAGCACGCTGATTTACGCATTTGCATATGCCGTGGCCATAGAAATCATGAACCAAGTTTGCAGTGCAACCACTATGAACCTAGCGCGAACAAAATTTGTAACCGATGCATATCACACAGAATATTTTGTCACGCGAGATGTGATGTTATTTATTGGCAGATGGATTGCCTGTGTATCCATGATATACATTGGGGTTTTTAATATGAATTATATTCTAAAATATTTTATTGCGCTTTTGTTCTTTGCGCAAATACTGGCATGCATAACGATAACAAAGCAATCAAAATATATCCGTAACAATACCAAACAAATAAGACATTAACAAACTATTCTTCGCTCTTTTTATACATCAAATCAAAATTATGTATATAACTGAAAGATAAGCCAATTGAAGTGTTTGCACCATGATGCTGGGCCACTCGTGAATGGGCACGACGATATTTTATATATGGCCCCATTGTTAAATCGCCCCAAACATTTGTATCCAGACGAGCAACCGCAGAAAAATCATACTTTAAATCTTCGCCAACATATTGGGAATAAGATAAATATTTTCTGTAATACCCATCCGACGAAAATTTCACGCCTTCGCGGATTTGATATTCAATGCGCCAACCAGTTTCAACCGCAGACTTATTAACCTTTTCATTTGAATAAGTAAAATCATATTCATACATACCAACGACATATAAACTCTTAATTACATCATGATCAAAAAGCGAAAAACCCGCATTAGGACGCACTGCTTTGGCTCGCGGATTGCCAACGAATTCTGTTTCATATTGCGCACGCATAATCGGTCCTAATTTAAAAGAATCAAAATTCCAACACGCGTACGCTAAATCAGACGACAATAATATTTTATCCGCACTTTCATCAACTGTACGAGCTGCATTATATGGTTTTATACTCTGTTTTCCATATTCCATAAACACAGAATTATCCCATTTAAAATTTTCAAAACCATATTCCAACGCAACGTCAAATACGCCCTTAATATTTTCTTGGTCTGTGGCTTTCAACGCAGCAACCGGCGATTGATCATATTCCCCCGGATTTGTCATGGACGTTTTCGACCAATCAAAACCTATGCGGCGCACATTCAAATTAAATTTATTATCTTTCGGAGATTCTTCCGCCGCCGCCATAACTGGTAACAAACACATTGCAAGGAATAATTTTTTCATCAATAAAACCTGTATCTACCTTTTTATTTCCAAATCTGTAAAACACCATTATTATCAGCATATTTCCAGCCAGATTCGCGTATCGCAGCCGTAAATTTTGCCCTGGATATCAACGGCATTTTTGCATAAATTTGGTTACCAACCATAGACAGCGTTCCAATTTCAACATTCACACTATGCGCGGCATTTTTCAAATCTGCCCAATCAGCGATACCATTTGAAATCGTGATAAACAAAGAAAAAGTTTCTGTGTTTTCCATATCAGGTACCCAGTTTTGAACTTCGTTCATTGTCAGCCACTTTTTAACCGCATCATTATCCAGTTTCATTGTGATTGCCGCAGAATATGTTTCTGGTGAAATATGTTCGTTTGCAACATTTGTCGCAGATACAAATTCCATCAATACATCATCCGACGTATTTTCCAATAATACCTGCAAAGGTTCTATTTCTGAATAATTAGATAAAATTTCGAATAAAATCTGACGGCGCGCAGAATTCATTGCCTCCATTTTGGCATTAACAGCCGTATCGCTGGTTTGATTAACAAGAACGGTTCCCTTTAAATCCAACGCCGCCGACACATCTGGCATTCCAACAGCGAAGGCAAGAAACAATGCAAAAACGTTTAAACGATATTTCACGACGTGCCCGCCCCCATTTAGAATTTAACGTTAATTCCAACACGAATTCCCATGGAACGATATAACGAATTTATCTCGCTGGACGTTTCTTGTTTCCAACCTGCCGCACGATAAGCATCTATCGCCGCCATTTCTTCTGCCAACAGCGCTTTTTCTTCTTCTGTTGTATCTTCGTCATTATACAACTCTTTGTCTTCATTATATATTCCCATATAATAACCGCTGTTCAAATATGTCGTTGCTTTGGCATTAGACACAGTATAATAATCATACGTAAATCCCAATGTTAACATTGCAGAATTTGTTATCATTGTTTTCCACATTGCATTTAAACCAATGTGATACGCATCACCCAATTCGCCAGAATCTTCAACGCTTTTTGGATGCGCCCAATCATAACGATATGGTTGGTTTCCTTCGGATGTATAAACTGGCAAACCTAATTCAATACCACCAGATACAAAATTCTTGTTATCTATTTGGTATTCCATATCCATGGCGACATAAGGCCCCGCCCACGTCGTTTCATATTCGTGGCTGGTTCCCGCTTGTTCATAATAATATGTTCCACCTGTATCAACACCAAGAATATTTTGTAAAGTATTAGAAGGAACGATAATATACGTCAACGTACCATTGTCTTGCAAAAGACGACCTGTAACCGCCTGACCGTCTTCCCCAATAAACACTAAGAACGGATCACATTGTATTTCGCCCATATACCCCGACACACATGTCACATACGCATGTTGATCTGTGGCTTCAAAAATATCCAACGTCACACCATAGTTTCTTTTGGTTGACAATTTATATTTCAAATAACGATACCCCACAGACGGCGTCATTTTTATACCGTTCCATTTAAAATAATCAGTCAAACCGATTGACGCATTAAATCCCATTTGTGTTCCATCTTTGCTGGTCCCCACAGACAACGCGTGTCCAGTCTGATATCCCAACACATTTGGCGGATTAGCCCCATCTGTCCATTCCGAAACAATATAACCACCCTTGGAAATATCGTCGTCAATCATCGGTGATTCATCAAATTGCATACCATAGCGGGCACCAATTTTTGCCTGTAATGGCACAGAATCACCGAAATAATACGTAGCCTGACCATCAATAACGTTCCACATTAAATTATCATAATGCAACTGGGACCCAGCGGAATTCATATCAAAATTCCAATTGGCCAATTCATGTGTCAAGCCCGCAGCAAAAACCCAGCCCTGCTTTTTACCATTGTTCTTTGACGAATTATTTTTAGCATTCGCCCGACCAGCATTTTGTTTCTGGGCGGCATTTCTATTTCCAGCATAACTGGTATTCTTTTGCCCGTATTGCCCAGAATATTTCGTTCCGGAATTATAACCCGAATTATAATTTGAATTACCAGAAGACGCAGCACCATAACGTTGATAAACACTGTTGTTATAATACGTTCCCGCAGCACCCGCAACCCCAGGCAACACAGCCATCACGGCAAAATTAAGCAACCAATTATGTATATTTTTCATGTAACACACCTTTCCTTAAATATCTTGATTATATCACAAAATTGTTGAAAAAAAAATAGTTTTATAATAATATCTCGAAAAATATGTGGGCGTGGCGAAATTGGTAGACGCGCAGCACTAAGGATGCTGTGGAGCAATCCTTGGGGGTTCAATTCCCCCCGTCCACACCACCAAAAATTGTTAACGCACACAAGAAAGTGTGCGTTTAAAATTTTTGAGTGCCACGCCGTAGCACCTTTCTTACTAAAAATAATTTAATTTTCCACTTGCCCAAAAAATTATAAATTTGCTAACATTGACCTAAGGAATGAAAAGGATTATACCGTTTTTTGCTGTATGCCTTGGTCTGTCTGTATTTCAGACGGGTGTTGTTATTGGCGCAGAAAGCACCAGAAACAACGTAAAACGGGATTCTGGAAATCTTATCACTACCAATGCCGGCACTTCGCGTGCCAACACAACAAACAAACAAAAAACCGAACAAAATCGTCCAGATAATGCGCGAACAACGACAGTAAAAAAACGTCAGTCGCAAAACATACTGCAATCGCGTAATACCGTTATAAATCGCCCACAAACCAAAACGCGCGGCACGACACCGGAAAATACATCAAAAAATAACACAATTACACGCACGACCATATCTGGTGACGTCGCCGTTGCACGAAATGCCACAAAAAGGTCTGCTGTTTCACGCGTTTCAACATCTGGCAAGACACCATCTCGCATATCACGGGCGGGGGAATTAGATGCTGAAAAAATAACATCTATAAAATCCAGAGATTATTTAAAATGCAAAAGCATATACTATGAATGTATGGATGAATTTTGCGCAAACAAAGACGCTAATTTGCGTCGTTGTGCATGTTCTTCGCGCATTCATGAGTTTGATACGATAAAGCAGCAATTGACCGATGCCGAAGATAAAATGTTGGATTTTAACCAAAGATTACTGGTTGTCGGATTAGACAAAGAAGATGCCGCCACCATCAACATCGCCAGTGAAGGCGAAATCGGATTTGACACACGTGACACATCAGAATCTGAAAAATTATTGAAAAAAATAACAAATTCTTTGAATTCGTCTGGCGATTCAAAAATTAATAACAGTTTATCCGCAATCTCGCTATCTTTGAACGCAGATTCTGCATGGGATTCCATAGATTCAATGTCTGGCGTCACAACAACATCAAAAAGTGGTGTTGATTTGTATAATGCTGCAACGCCAATATGTATTGCAATGGCACGCGAAGTGTGTTCAGACCAAGAATTAGACGTCGCACAAAGCAGTTATAAGTTAACAATCCAGCAAGATTGCAACACTGTGGCCAAAGCGTATAATACACAATACAACCAAGCAATTGAAAAAATACACGAAAGCAGCGCGCTGTTAGATATGGCACGGTTAAATGCATACCAACAAAGGAATTCTGACGACATATTAACGTGCAAGAAAAAAATTCTGGACCAATTATCCGACACGGCCGTGTGCGGAACAAATTTGTATAAATGTCTTGACGTCACAGGTCAATATATTGACCCGTCCACAGGAAATGCGTTTTTATCAAATAATTTGTATAACATAACATCTTTGTTAACCGAACCTTCTGGTTCTGACACATGGTCAAAAATGCCGCAAAACGGGAAATTTGTCACATTTTTAAATTCTAAAAAAATATTTTTGGAATCGGCGACCGACCAATGTCAAGAAAGCGCTGACACCGTATGGCAAGATTTCTTGAACGATGCGTTGGGACAAATAAAACTGGCACAAAACGCAAAACTTGAAGAAATCCGCCAAAGTTGCACTACCTTGGTTGCAGAGTGCAAAAATGACGCACTGAAAAGCCTGGAAGATTTTGACGCACGCGCATTATCTACATTTGAAGTAATGTCCGATGTCACTGTTAATGCAATATGTGCAAATGTTGAGAATTCGTGCACCAGTTTATTGAATTCTTCTGGCGGCGGTGGCGAAATGTGGGCCAGCGGGATATCAGGTGTCACCGCCGATATATCATACCAAGCAATCATAAAAAATTGTTCAACCGTCGGCAAAGACTGTATAATTCAACACTGTAATGGAACGGCTGGAAATTTCGCGTTATGCGGGACTTATTCAGACGCATCACGTCGTGCCATTTTAAAGCGTCAAGCGTGTTGGCCCGAAGTCTTAAATTGCGTTAAACAAGCAACAAATCTGGATAGTATGAATATTCAATCACGCCAAGATTTTTATTTACAGGTTTATAACACCAGTGATATTTCGTCCCTGCCGGTGCTATGCGAAACATCTTTGCAATCCAGTGATCAAATCGCATGTTTAATTGCCGAACAAATTTGGGGAAATTGCGACAATGACGCAGGTGGAACGGCTATAACAACAAACGCCACCTTGATAGATAATGCTGGGGCATTTGACCAATACACTACTGCCGTTAAATCTCAAAATAAAATTCTGATACCAACATACGAAGAAAACACCAGTTTATTGGCTTGGTTGGCATCAAATACCGGCACAACCGAAGACATAGACAGTTGCAGTGCATATTATTGTCCGATAAATTATAAATATGATACCATAACAAAAACATGCAAACGTATGGTTGGTGATGCGTCGCCTGTCACAACAGATGGCGAAACATACATAACCACAGATCAAACTATCAGCATCACAGACAGTATTACCAACTATTGTCCAGGTGGCAGAGCGCACAAAGATATGTATGGAAATTGCTGTGCATCTGGTGCTGTATCAAATGGAATCTGTGTCCCATCATCTGAATATTATGCCATAGAACTTCAAACCGCCAGTTGCGACAATACAGGAATCAGTCTGCCTGACGATCCTGCATATTATTGTCCAAATGCGTCTTACAGTGACGGCGCATATCATTTATCCGGCAACAATCCGTGGGTTTATTCTGTATATTGCATAAAAAATACCGATACCGCCATAACACAAAGCACAACTGACGCATCTTTGACGTGTCGCAGCAATGGAAATTCTGCCAGTTACATTATCTTGGTAAACCAACATGGTGATTATATCGTTCCAAAGGCAGATACCGCAATGCAAGGACCAACAATATCTTATAAACCGAATCCAAACGATGTATGTATATATCAATATAGTCTTGCCGATACCACATGGAAATGGATGAATGGTTCAACAGAATGTTCACAGAACATAATACCATTAAATGACACCAAACTTATGGTCACGTACCCAGTAAATTAATTAACAATTAAATACTAATTGATTTAATGGCGGACTTTATAAGGCTCAATTGTTCATCATCAAATTTGCCCAACACCCAATCAGCAGGGTTGATATTCAATCCAAAATCTCGCGGATGTCCGATACCGATTCGAATACGTTTATATTCGTTGCCTATGGCATTATCTATGGATTTTATTCCATTATGACCCGCACTAGACCCGCCTATTTTTTCACGCACATCCCCCAACTTTAAATCCATATCGTCGTGAATAACAACAATATTTTCCAATGGGATTTTATAGAAAGCCATTAATGGCCCGACCGAATCGCCACTGTTGTTCATAAACGTCTGGGGCTTTACAAAAATTAATTTATACCCATCAATTTCATCGCGCGCAGTTAATGCGTTTTTTTCCTTTTTCCACGTTGCGTCACGCGGCGCCAAAGCGTCAATTGCCATAAAACCGACATTATGACGAGTATTTTGATATTCATTACCTGGATTTCCCAATCCGATAATTAAAACAGGTTTATTTTCTTGCATGTTGATACCTTTGTTTTATACTATAATATCATATAAAGGAGAAAAATATGAAAATAAATTCATTATCAATAATATCTATTGTTTCTGTATTAACATGTGCGTCTGCTGCAAACGCCGGTGTGGTTGCAGATTTTTATGTTGGCGGTATGTTGGGTGCCGGCGGGCAAACCCTATTTACCAAGGACGCCCATGAATCATCAACGTCCAGATTAATCGGCGCAATCGCGGGTATAGATATTCCTGTATTCAGAATCGAAGGTGAATACAATTACATAGATTCTTCTGAATTAAACACAAATTCAACAATGTTAAACGCATATTTCAAGGTTCCATCAACCCTTGTTCTGCCATACATTGGTGCGGGTATCGGAACAGTATTTGGCGGTGACAACACTATTTCAGAAAGTGGCATTAAAACAAAATTTGACATAAAGACAACAACTGCATACCAGGGCATGTTGGGTGCAACCATTGACATTTTGGCCGTTCCATTAAAATTCGATGTTGAAGGTCGTATCTTGTATGCGCCAGATATATACACCGTTCCAAATTCCAATATCAAACCTGATTTATTGGAATATAACGCCCGTGTAAAGATGCGCTATATATTCTAAAAGGGCAAAGGGATTTAATGTTAACTCTGATTGACGGAAATTCTTTGGTATTTCGGGCATACTATGGGGTGCATGCAAATTTGACACGTTCTGATGGTATGCCCGTTGGCGCAGTTTATGGTTTTTTCAATATGATTTTACCGATACTGGCTGCCGCCAAAGAACAGGATTCTTTTGTATGCGTATTTGACGCCTCACGAATTTCTTTCCGCCAAGATATTTTTCCAGAATACAAGGCGAATCGTTCTGAAACCCCACCTGATTTATTGGTTCAATCTGAATTAATTCGCATTGGCGCCCACGCAATGGGAATGCCTGTATTATGTATCCCTGGTGTCGAAGCAGACGATGTTATTGCCACCATTGCAACAAATAATTGTGGCAATGTCGGCGGAACCCGCATAATTACCAGCGACAAAGATTTAATGCAACTGGTGTCCGATTGCATATTTCTTTATGACGGTATGAAAAATCGCGAAATACACGAACCAGAAGTGCTGGAAAAATTTGGTGTAAAACCCGATCAGGTTATTGATGTTCAATCATTGATGGGCGATTCGACAGACAATGTTCCTGGGGTTCGTGGCATCGGAACCAAAACCGCATCTGAATTGATATCACAATTTAATAATCTGGAGAATCTATACAACAATCTAGATTCTGTGAAAAGTGAGAGAATTCGCAATTTGTTGCGTGAGCATCGTGACAGTGCGTATATTTCAAAACAATTGGTCACTTTGAAACGTGATGTAGATTTAACAGGCTTAACAATATCGCCATTTCATTTTGATAAAAATGCAGCACTTGATTTTGTGAAAAATAAAATTGAAAGCAAATCATTGGTTGCAAAAATTGAAAAATTATTTCCTTGGGATGGCACATCAAACACAGAAACACACACCATCCCAGAATATTCTAAATCTGTGTGTCCCGTGATTGATATTCCAGAAACCACTGCTCTAACATCTGCACTGCCAGAAATGAATTTGGTGACAATATCCACAGAATCTGAACTGGACGAATTTTTATCACACGTGACCGATGTTATCGCGTTCGATACAGAAACAACCGGATTAAACCAAATATCTGATAAAATTGTTGGTATTTCACTGGCATACGACAATGTGCATGGCGCATATATTCCAATCAGACATATATCAAAATCTATGGATTTGTTTGGCAATGATACTTTGGCGGCGAACCAATTATCAATTGATGTTGTGTATAAAAAACTATGGCCAATATTCACAAACCCACAAATAACAAAAATTGCACATAATCTAAAATATGATTTACATATTTTGAATAACGAAGGATGGGATACTGCACAAATTACATCTTTTGATGATACAATGTTATTATCTTACGCATTGTACGGATCACTGCACGGTCACGGATTGGACGAATTGGCAGAAAAATATCTGAATCATACAAATATGAAATTCAGTGATTTATTTGACCCAAAAATCAAAGACTGCGACAGACATTTTGAAATGTTATCCCCTGATGTGGCAACAAAATATTCTGGGGAAGATTCGGTTGTGTGTATGGCATTATATAAATTAATGCGTCCACAATTGGATGCGAACCCAGATTTAAAAGAATTATATGAAAATTGCGATTTGCCCCTTTGCCCTATTTTGATGCAAATGGAAAGGAACGGGATAATGGTTAACCGTGATAAATTGAATCAATTATCAAACGTTTTTCATAAACAATTATCCGAATTAGAATCAGAAATATATGCATTGGCAGAACATGAATTTAACATCGGCAGTCCTAAACAACTGGCCATCGTGTTGTTTGACGAATTACATTTACCAAGCGGCACAAAGCGTTCCACAGATGCAGACATATTAAATGAATTAATTGACGACCACCCAATTATTGAAAAAATATTAAATTGGCGTTCAATTTCTAAATTGGCAGGGACTTATGCAGATGCCCTGCCACATCAAATTGCCAAAGACGGTCGTATTCACACGACATATTTGCAAACCAGCACCAACACGGCACGTCTGTCCAGCCGCAATCCAAATTTGCAAAATATACCAATAAAAACTGAATTAGGCGAAGAAATACGCAAATGTTTTGTCGCGTCACCAAACCACACCTTGATTTCTGTGGATTATTCGCAAATTCAATTACGTTTGTTGGCTGACGTTGCAAATGTGTCTATGTTCAAAGAAACATTTAACCAAGGTCTGGATATACACGAACAAACTGCACGTAAAATATTTAAAATCCCACAAAGCGAACCTGTACCGCGCAATTTAAGACGCGCTGCGAAAACCATAAACTTTTCAATCATATATGGAATATCTGCGTTTGGATTGGCGAACCAATTAAATATTTCGCGCGAAGAAGCGAAAAGAATTATAGATGCATATATGGCTGAATTGCCTGAGATTCGCGAATATATTGAAAATATAACCAGATTCGTATTTGAAAACTATTGTGTTTTTACACCATGGCATCGTCGCATAGAAATCCCAGAGGCACATATTCCACGCATGCGGGGCTATGTCGCGCGCGCCGCGGTAAACGCACCTATTCAGGGATTTGAAGCAGACATAATGCGAAAAACAATGGTGAATATTTATAACAAAATAATCGTTCCAAATAATGATAAAATCAAAATGCTGTTACAGGTTCACGATGAAATTGTTTTCGAATGTGTTGAATCTGATGCTGAATATTTTGCAAAACTGATAAAAACAGAAATGGAAAACGTCACTAAATTATCGGTGCCATTGTTGGCAGAATCTGTGATTTCCAACATGTGGGACAAATAAAAAAAACTATTTTCACAAACAGCTAAAAACTTGACATTTTGCGTTTTTGTATTATAGTGTATCGTGTAAACGGACCCCAAAGGAGCAGTTTAATGTCTAATAAATCGTACGAACAAAAATACACAGAACAAACAAAAATATGCGATGAAAATATCGCCATTATTCAACCTTTCTTAAAAGAATTCGGTCAAAAACATGACGCAGGAACCGGTTTTTACGAAGATGTGACTGTTTTGGCTGGACCTGGCGACGCAGAATACAATCATTTTCGTGACGAACGCAAAGATGTATTTGACCGTTGGCAGAAAGGCGAAACATCAATATATAATATCAGATGGTCAGGCTTAACATTTATCATAGAATATAAATTTGATCGTAACGTAATTTATGAAAACAAAGGGCAAAAGATTATGCGTCCTATTTATGTCCCATCAAAATCTATGATGGTATACAAACACCAAGAACAACCTGTATCATTAAAAATTGCACTTGCGGTCCAAAATCTGTTTTCAGCCCAAGAATACCGCAGCGCACTTTATGCCTGTATGCGCGACAGCAATATTAATGTGCAATAAAAACACAAATAAAAAAAATATAAACACCCGCAATTGCGGGTGTTTATTTACTAAACAAAACAAATCAAATCTTATTTCAATGCTTCAATAATTCTGGCATATGGGATTGCACCAGGGAACGCTTCTGTTCCGATAATCAAGAACGGTGTTCCTCTGATTTCAAAACGTTGTGCCAAATCACGAACATTTCTCAATTCTCTGGCAACGACTTCGCCTTTCATATCTTCTGCCAATTTCTTTGTGTCCAAACCGGCTTCTTTTGCCAATTTCATAACATTAGCATCGATAATACCTGGCAATTTATCCTGCTTTTTCAAATCGTCTTGTTTATAGTATTCTTTGTCCATCAACAACTTATCCAATGCAGCCGCTTTGTCATTGCCCTGCAATTTTGCAGCGATAACAGCTTTGGCTGGGGCATCAGATAATACACCATGGATAGAGAAGTTTTTCAACACAACGCGAACATCATCACGTTCTGCCAAAACACGAGACAATTCAGAATGTACACGACGGCAATATGGGCAAGAATAATCCGAGAACAAGAATATTGTCTTTTCTGCGTTTTCGTTTCCTGCAATTGGTGCATCGCCAATCATTTCATCCATATGTTTTGCAACATATTTACGAACTTCTTTGTTTTTGGCTTCTTCTTGTTGTTCCTGCATAGAAGCAACCATTTCCTGCAAAATGCCAGGATTTGTGTGTACCAAATATCTTGGTGTCCACAAACGGCACATACAGCCAGCCATCAACAAAATGGCGATTACAGATATTGATTTGTGTACGATAACAGCCTGAACAGGTGCTTTCTTGTTATCTGGTTTAACGATCATACCGCCAAACACATACAACGCAATCGCAACAATCAGGATTAATATTGTCCAAGTCATAGTATTCTCCTTTGTTTTGAACAATGTGATAATAGAAAAAAAAACATACTAACGCAACAAAAAAACACACGAATTAAAATATTTTTCTTGCGTTGGGAACCTCTACCCCTTGGGCATCACAAATATTACTGATAAACCTTTGACTCACATCTAAATTCAAAGGTAATTTGTATAATTTATCGTGATACGGTGCCCCACAATCCACACATACTGCCCGCCCTGTCTTAGGCGACAAATAGCATAAATTTTCATATTTTCCACAACCCGAACATCTGGTTAAATCCAGCGCATACCCCAAATCTTTTAACAATTCGATTTCCCATTTTAAATACAAATCAAACGGGACATTTGCCACAGCAATATTTTGCAATAAATCAACCGTCCGCAAATATAGATTTGGGTACGATTCGCGTTCTGGAATCAAAGTATAAATTAACGCAAACACAGCATTCATAATTTTTAACAAATCGCCATGCAACATCAAAGGCGCCGCAAGATTTTTTTCAGATTCAAAATGGAACACGCCTAATTGGGAATCCAACCGTGCATTCCAAGATACGTTTCCAACCTGCCCCACCAACGGCTTGTTTTTCTTTGCCACAACCGCGCCACGCAACATTCCCACCAGAACGCCATTATCTTGGGTAAAAATATGTGCGACGGCATCGCGTTCTGAAAACGGTCGAATATTTATCAAAATACCTTTGGTTTCAATCTGCATAAATAAATTATAAAACAAACGAAAAAAATTAGAAATAAAAAATCGCCCGATTTGGGCGATATCTTTATTTCATTATAAATCTTCTGAACACTTTGTCATTAACACGCACAGGATAATGACGTTTCAAGAATTGAGAATAATCGTCAACCACATAGCGTCCAGATACGCCCTTTAATTCCTGACGCACAGCATCCTGCTTTTTAGCATCAGCCACCGGCATTACGGTTTCACCAATATTCATAACATAAAACGCGTTTGCATCTTCGACGATTACATTATCGCCCTCTTTGCCTGCAAATGCAGCACTTAATATTTCCAACGTTGCACCATCCGTTCTGGTCACAGATGCAGATTTCGCATTTGGTAATTTTTTACCTGCACGCGCGTCAATCAAAATCTCATTCGCACGCGCATATGCATTTTTACGTTGTTCGGATTTTTTCCAACCATCAACTAAATCTTTTTTGATATCATTAAATTCTGCGTTATGAGCCGGATGAATTTCATCAACACGTAAAATTGCAAAACCATTTTTTAATTCCAACAATTCACTTTCGACCCCTGAATCCATCGCAAACAATTTCGCGATTAAATCATCAGATAAAACCTTGTCAGACAAATTCGCACCACGTTCAACATTTTTGACACTTACAAACTTCGCTTTATGCTTAGCTGCAGAATCCTGCATAGTTTCCCCAGAAATAATCAAATCTTCGATTTGTTGTGCCGTTTTAAAACCTTCATCATACACATCAGGTTTATTTGTGTCCGCTTCGACAAAGACATACGATACCGAACGGCTCTCCGGAACAACCTTTGGATTTTGAGCATAATATTCCATCAATTGCTCTTCGGTTGGTTGTGCAACTTTGAAATCAGAAAATTTAACAGTTGCATATTTTATATCACGTTTTGCATTACGCGCATTATAAACCGCATCCACAGCAAACTGTGGTACATCAATTGGCGCATTCACAGAAGTGACCACCATTTCACGTAATATATTTCCACGCAACAAATCAGCGATATCTTGTTCATTCATACCAGAATTTTGAACAACCATATCAAATATCCACGGTTCAAATTGACCATTGATTTGGAATTGCGGATCTGCACGCACTTCATCTGCTATTTTCTTATCAGAAACAACAAAACCTAAATCCATTGCGCGATTCGTTAACAATTGATTACGTGTTAATACACGCATAACATTTTGAGTCAACTCTGCAGCCTTGGCCGGATCAGTATATGCCGCACGTTGTTCGTCTTTGGTCATAGCAGACAATTCACGTGAACGTTCATTATTGAACTGTTGCACAGAAACACCCGAATCACCAACATGAATCAAAGTTGTATCGGTTGACACGCCACCAAAAATCCATTCAGCCGCGCCCCATCCAACAAAACTGAAAATCAAAATAAACATTAAAACTTTCGCTAACGGTTTATCCGCTGCATTACGTAAATATTCTAGCATTTTTTCACCTTTTGCGATAACATAGCAAAAAAAGAAACAAAAAATCAATAAAAAAGGAAACAAATATGAAATTTATTATTGGCAACTGGAAAATGAACGGTGACAAAACGCAAAAAATGGCTATGATTGATGCACTGTCAAAAATTCAAACGAAAAACAAAGTCATTTTATGCCTGCCGTTCACGCTGTTGGGGGGCGAACATAAAAACATATTAATCGGCGCTCAAAACATCAGTGAACACGATAATGGTGCATATACTGGCGACATATCTGGCACAATGTTGAAAGATGCCGGCGTAAAATATGTCTTGGTGGGGCACAGCGAACGCCGTCTGAACCATCACGAAACCAACGAAATTGTAAAAGCCAAAGCGGAAATGGCTATTAAAAACAATCTAATACCTATTATATGTATCGGTGAGACATTGGACGAACACAAATCTGGAAAAACGATTAATATTGTCAAAGAAATGTTAGATGAATGCCTGCCCACCAGCGGAGAATTCATTATCGCATACGAACCACGTTGGGCAATTGGAACCGGATTAACCCCAAGCACGGAACAGACAGCCGCCGTCCACGAAATGATATTTGAACACTTAAAATCACACGGTCTGGAAAACACACCTATTGTTTACGGTGGCAGCATCACACAATCAAATGCTGGTGATTTTATCTCTGTGCCGCACGTTGATGGATTATTGATTGGCGGAGCATCCTTGAAATCTGAAACCTTTTTACCTATAATAGAATCAATCGATTAAATTAACAATAATTACAGGATGAAAATTATGCCAGAAACCACAGAAAACAAAAATTCAGTAGATATAGAATCTGTATCTGTCACGGATGCAGATAAAATTGAAAATCCAGCGCCAGAAACAACCGTTGAACCGTCAGAAAACGATAAAATCATATCAGAATTGAACGCGAAAATCGGCGAATTAAATGATAAATATTTACGTGTCGCGGCGGAACTGGAAAACACGCGGCGTCGTGCCAGTTTAGATATTGAATCAGTATCACGTAATCGCGCCATGGGGGTTGCTGAAAAAATATTGCCAGTAATGGACGCGGTCGCATCTGCACTGAAACATACACCTGACGATGAAGGCATAAAATCAATGGAACGTGCATTACAAAACGCCTTTGCACAAATAGGCATTGTAAAAATAGAATCCATTGGTGAAATTCTGAATCCACAATTTCACAATGCGATTCAAATGGTAGATAAACCAACAGCCGAAACAAAAACAAACACCATTGTCGAAGAAATGCAAACTGGATATATGTTTGGCGACACAGTATTACGCACTGCAATGGTGGTCGTATCAAAATAACAAAATACATAAAAAACGCCGGCACAATGCCGGTGTTTTTTTATAATATACACCGGTATCACTGTTGTTGTAAATTAGACAATGCAACCTGGGTCGTATCATTACTGTCCCACGTTGTGTAAACATCAACACGTTTGGCGTCAATTTCCTCTTTCATATAATCCGTTCCCGCTTTCACTGCCCGTACGACACCCGCCACCGTCGCTAATTGTTCATAGGCACCTTGTAAAGCATAATCACCAACTCCACGAACATAATCATCTGTTCGAGCGACCGTTCCACCAGCGTCTCCCACATATACAGGTTCATTGCTATCGGGGGATTCTAATTTATCTTGTTTGTCGTCTAGCAATGTCTCAACATAATCCGTTCCCGCGCTCACTGCCGCCACGACACCCGCCACCGTCGCTAATTGTTCATAGGCACCTTGTAAAGCAGAATCACCAACTCCACGAACATAATCATCTGTTCGAGCGAACGTTTCATCAGCGTTTCCCACATATACAGGTTCATTGCTATCGGGGGATTCTAATTTATCCTGTTTTTCACTATCAACTTTATTCACTGCGGCGATGGCGTCGTTATAGGCACCCTTAACATATGCAGTGGATGCAATATGTGAATTATCGTTCGCGCCAACTGTTACGGTTTGATATGGCGGATTCGCGGTTGCCACAACTGCGGTTCCGTTTGACGGCACTGCCGCGGGTCCAATTGGGTCTGTTGCGTTTGCGGCAAATGGTAATGTTGCCAAAATTGCCAATGATAATATTGTTGTTGTTTTCATCTCTGTTTCTCCTTTCCTTTTCCCATTTGGGGTTACCCCCCCCTTTTTCGGCTTACGCCACGCTCCCCCACGTGGGGGCGAATAACAAAAAACCACCAAAAACGATTTAGGTGGTTGGAGGTTCAGAACAACTCAAAACGAAATTGTGTGCTTTATTCTATATATTCAGCAACCCTCCAACCCATTTATTTAGTTGGAGTTTTTTTTACGTCATATTGACGCGTTTTGAAACGGGTTCTGACACCCCATCGGAAAAACTCTTTCCGACACGATGATTTTATCAAAAAACGAACCTAAATACAAACAAAAAAATCTCGCCCTATTGCGAGATTTTTATTCAGGGGTCAAATTCAATTTATAAACGCATCAACAACAGGTCGTATTTTCGTTGCATCTAATGGGTGCGTTTGATATGACACATTTGCAAAATCTATGTTAGTCAAATCAAATCTACGAATTGTCGGGTTATACATTGTTGTATAATACAATTTGCCGTTTGTCATATCTGTGACCGATGTCCACTGTGTCGCAGACGGTATATCTGGCACAGTTTGATTTTTTTCAAATTGTGCACCAATTGGAATTGTCATAGCCTCTAAAATGGTGAACGCTTGTTCTACTGTTTTTTGAGCAGTCGCCAACATTGGTGCGCTGGTCTGGAAAAATGCGACACGAACAAATCTGGATGGTGGCGTATAATCTCCTGGCAAACCTAACATTCCATTCCCATGTCCCAATGGCGAAACAGATATATTTCCAAATCCGTGTTCCGCAACCCCACCAGAATGTAAATTGATATAATTGCTAAGGTTGGTTATATGCCAATCATATGCCGGCGAATTAGTTAATACGCCCAATTTATTTTCATGTACAGACGGAACACCATTAATGTATTCAATTACTATCTGACGGCCAAATTTATCTGCGACGCGCCAATGCAGTGTTTGTGCACGTGGATCCGTAGACACAACACGAATATTAGACAACGCAGCAATTACATCATCAACTACTTCAAAATTACCCAATACCCATGCGACAAATTCAGTATCTGAAATCGTTATATCTTTTTCATCTGGGTTATACACTGGATACGACCCAAAGTCAGGAAAATAGAACAGCCCTGCGGACAACCCTGCTTCGTTTAATCCTTCGATAACGTATTCTTCGGATGCCAATCCAACATAGCCATAAAACGCACTATATTTCATGCCATCGCGTGTGCCATCTGGTGACATAGACTGGTGCGTATACCCACGCGGAACGATTATATAATCGCTGGGGGATTCGCCGTTCGCCCATTCAACTGTGCGAGCAACAATGTTTGCACCGTCACGTGATTTCAATGTGATTCCTGTGCAGGAATCGGCCCTGTGATGAATCCCAACAATCGCCAGTATCATCAAAAAAGTTAATGTTTTCGTTTTCATGATTTTCATTTTACATTTTATGAAAACAAAAACCATAAGAACGTATTCCAAAACGTATAAAAGCCCCAGAAATCCAAGAAAAAATTTATATTCCTAATCTATGCTGAACCTTGAACATAATGATTGATTCATCGCCAAAAGTGGCTGTATTATTCGGGTTTAAACGATACATAAATTCAACCCCGCAATTGGTCATCGCACCCAACGCAGTCTTGTATGACGTTGTCAATCTTAATTCACGATTTTTTGTAGACAAATCAACGTATTCCATATGCGGATTATTCATGGCAATACTGTATCCAGCCCCATTTTCCACGACATTAAAATCTGCATAACTATACCCCATATGGCCATCAACAACCGCCAAAGGCATCGCGATTGTCAAACCAAAACCACCAATATCAGCCCCCAATGCAAAGGCATTTGATTTAATATCTGACATATTCGCAATCACACCGCCAAATTCGTCTATAACTGTATCGGCAAACGTTCCACGTGCAAACAATTTGATATTTTCAGTTGGCTTATACGTCGCAACCATATCGACATATTGGGTATTTCCACCACGCATAGACAACAAGCCATCGCTGTACATACCCAACACAGTATTTGTTTCACGCATAACACCAACCGATAAATCCAGCGCAAATTTATCATTATTGTATCTGGTATCAAATGCCGCACCATTTACAAATCCCAAGCGTCCTGGTTCAAATTGAGATGAAACCACAGGATCGTTTTCCAACAGCGATTCATCAGTTATAACACCGCTGAATGCACGTACACCAAAACCAAAATTACCAGACTTATACTCTGCATCTGATGACACAGTATTCGATGCCAAAGCCAACAACCCATTGGCACGACCATTAAAACGCGATTGACCATCTGTTAAATGACGTTGATATTCTGCGGAAACATCAAAATCATCAGATACAAACGCAACACGCATATTATCTAAACCACCCAGATTATCATTATATGCCCGCGGTGACACAGACATAGAAAATTCAAAATCACCGAACGTTTGCGTCTTGTTACGATTTGAATCTATGTCAAAATCAGCCAACATATCCCCCATATACAGACCATGTCCAGATGTAGTATCCGTTGCAACAGTACTGTTCCAAACGCGCGGCAAAGAAATTGTTCCGTCAGCACTTTCCACAATATCATAGAACGACGTTGTTATCGCGCCACGTCCCGTCAAAGATAAAACATTTGACGCACGCGACATTGTTGATGCAGAACGCCAATAGGCTTTCTTGCCAGACGATGAAACTATTGAATTTTTGTTTGAATCATAAAAATATACATTTGTATTCGGACGGGTCGCGCGTTCCAGATTTATCATACCATAACCAAATGCGTTTTTAAAACTTTCTATATATTGGCTATCACTTGCATCTAAATCCGGAGGCAATGTATACATATCACGCAAATATGCGACCAAATCATCATCAGATGCCCAATTCAACCCAGTGCTTGGATTTGTTCCTAAATATGGTCCATCTGCCGTCAATGCCAACAACAAAAACATCTGTTTTGGTGTGATATACGTAAACGCGCTTTTAACCGACGCCACAGCCCCCGCCATCGCAGCAGTTGCCTCTAAATCAGTCGTCCCAGGCGCCGCAAAACACCACGGATTCATCGCACCACCATTACCCGTCCCTGTCAATCCGCAAATACGGGACGAATAAGTCACAGACGAATCATTTTCGTCTAACCATTGCGACAACTGTAATTTTCCAGTACTGTTTGCAGTATACCCATCAATAGAAACACCATCAGTCCCATTTTTAGGGCTTACCGCGACAACCGTCATAAACAAATTCTGTAAATCAGAATACACAACCGGTGCAAAATTTTCAAACGTTGCAAACTGAGATTCCAAAGAACCACCATCAGCCAAACCAAACTTATTACGTCCCGCAGAATTAACCCATATTTGCTGTTGATAATTTCCAAGATAATTAAATGCTAATTCAGCATCCGTAGACGGTTCATTTACTTCGTCATCGTCAGCGGTATTTAAATTATAGTAATTATCAATTAAACCTTTGTATGTGCTTTTCTGCAATGCAATTGTCCCCGCGGTATCATTTAAAGCCTTGGCACCTGCAACCGTAACATAATCCAATTCAGACGATTCCGCAGTCAACGATAAATTTGCAACAACATTTGATGCATAATACCCAGAATCCTGTATCCTTAGCGCATCATTAATTGCATAGTAATTTTTATAATCTGCGACAGTTGTTTCTTTGACCAAAGTCAACACATTTGAATCGCCCATTGTGTACATTTGGTCAATACTGCCGTCTGAATTTGAATCCACAAATAAATCATCGCCAATTAAATATCCATTATAAACGTTATTTTCAGAATCAGTTGCCACAAATCTATCACCATCAACAGACGTCACAACTAAAACATTTGCATTATTCAAAGTGAACGTATTTCCAACCGCTAACGACGTTCCTGTCATAGTATACGCGCCCGTCACATTTGCGGCAGACGTATTAACCCACGCCTTTCCTGCGCCTGTTTTATAAACCACCAATTGACCATTTGGAATAAAACCATAATAATCTGCGGTGTCGCGACCACCGTATTCCCAACCGCCAATTATTTTCGCTAATTTACTTTCCATATCAGATGCGCCGCCAAACACAGACCCCGATCCCGATAAATCAAACGTTGTGTTTTCAGTCTCTGAACTGGTTGCCCCAGTGTAATTAAAATATTTATGGGCCACGCTGGTTGCAGCCGCCAACGCATTCTGACACGCCGCAGATTCACTGCCATTCAAAGCACACACAGATTGCACAGTTGCAATTTGCCCTGCATCAATCCATGGAATCAAACCATCAACTGCACTGCCCGTTGCATTAACACCATTGCCAGTTATCATCGCAACACTTATTGGACGACCACCGCCAACTGGGTCAGACGCATACGGCAATTGGCTTAAATCAAAAGGACTTTTGTCGCTGTTAAGTCTGATTGTAGTCATACCCAGATATCCACGCACAAACGAATTATACGCGCGCGCAACCATCAAATAGTTGAATCCATTATCTGACATATAATCAAAATCATCATTGTCGTTTTCCCAAACAGAAAAATCACTTGGACACGTCCCGTTTTCACACGTTGGACCATACGGCAAATTTTGAGAAAACAAAGGCGTGGTTGTTGTGGTTCCACCACCACCACCGCCGCCACCACTGTGCGAACCGCCGCCAGATGACGACCCGATACCATTGTCATCATCAAAAACATCTGTTAACAAAACAATGCCACCAACAACCGCCGCAACCCCTAACGCCGATAGCGCCAACACATGTGACGATGACAGCCCGCTAAAAAAATTATACTCTTCACCGCGCGCGGCCTTTCTGGTCTTTTGTTTATAATTCTTGATTTGTCTATCACACTGCGATGCATCTGCACCATACATTTGTAAAATTTGAATTGCACGTTTATCATTATTCATAACCGCGGTACAAACCAAAGACAAACCCGTAGCGTCAACATAATTAATATCTGCCCCAGAATTAATTAAGACCTGAACCGTCCTAACATCGCCGCGCCGCGCAGCCGTCAACAATTGCGACGCATTTTGAAATCCAGAATTTTGCGCACCAAAACACAGGCACGGCACAAACCCCAATAAAACCGGCAAAAACCTTATGATTTTCATAGAATATTCTCTCTTTATCAAGAAATATAACATAAAAAATCACATTATGTCCAGACATTTTAATATAGCGTTTTTACATTTTATTTTTTGTTTGCGTTGCCTAGCAAAATTTGTTATACTCTCTTGCAAGAGAGAACTATGACAAATCGTATAATATTTTCAATATTTGGTCTGTTGGCGATGCCAACATTCGCATTTGGTGCGTGTTCTGTGGCGAACTTAACACGTTGTTTGGATTCTGCATGCGCAATAAATATCGGCGCCAACCCAGCGGCACGATGCCAGTATTGTGGTTCGTCCGCGGCGGGCAAACCGACCCAGGGTAAAACGATGAAGGCTATATCTGCCGGCGCATCAATGAAATATACAATTTCTGACAAAGAATTAAAAAAGGCTCCGTCTGATGCGGGCGAACGTTATGTTTGGGCAACCAAGGCATGTCTTGAAAAATTACCTGATTGCACTGCGGACGATGTCACCGACAATTATGATAAATTGATTGAACAATCTTGTACTGCGGCCGGAATTTCTACCCAGTTGGCAAATTTATTAGAAGACGTTAACGAAGAAAAAACTCAATCTGCGTGTGCATCTGAAATCAACACGTGTATTGTTGATGCCAAACATTGTTTAGCCGACTATAGAAACTGCGAAAACGATGCAGATTTTGATAAATATTTTTCAGAATGTTCTGTGGCGGCGGTGGGCTGCGATTCGTTTTCAAAAACGATTCGTTCTAATTTGATTACTGCGCGCGATCGTGCGATACAAAATGCTGACAAGATTTTAACAAACATTGTCAATTCATATAAAACTGCACGTGAAAATAAATTAAAGAACACACAAAACGCCTGTATTGACAATGCCGCGTGGTCTCAATGTGTTGCAACGGTGTGCAACAATAATATGCCACATAAATGCGATGAAACTCACGAATACGAAGAAACATTGGCGGGACAATTGTGTGAATTCCATAAAATCGCATGCGACAGATTAAAATAAAACATAAAACCGAGATTGAACGATTATGAACAAAAATACAAAAAATTTTATCAAACCGTTATCCGTTGCATTGATGACATGTTTGTTGGCATACAATGGTGCAAACGCCGCGCGAACCACTGCCAAGGCGGCGACCACGAATAAACCGGCGGTTGAAAACAAGGCATCTCAATTCAAAAGTGTTATTTCCGAAACGACCAAGGCGGATGATTCTGCCAGTTTGGCTGAAATGATTCGGAAACAACGTGCCACAGCGGACGCACGTGACAAAGAAAGTCTGGTTCAATTAAATACCCAGATGGCATTGGCCAAGGGCAGCAATAACTGTGACAAAGATTTACGCAAATGCATACAACAAACGTGCGGTGATGATTTAACAAAATGCGCATTGGACGGTGATACTATATTTGGCGATAAATTAAACAGATGTCGTCGTGATACAACATGCACTGGCGAAGAATTCCAGTTATTCACAACTGAAATCAAGGCTGATTTGGAATTAAATTTCAAATTGTCAGCGTATACCGGGGTTATTAATTGCGGTAATGAATATAACAAATGCATTGAAACCGAATGCGGTGCAACATTTGGTAAATGCTTGGGCAAAACTGCTGCCGATCGCGCGACAAAAAAATGTGAAACAATCGCCAGAAATTGTATGGAACAAGATTCTGGATTGTCTGCACGTTTTGGCAAAGTAATTGGACGTTTACGTGAAAACGCTGAAAAAGATGTGAAAGCAGACGAAGAAAAAATGTATAAATTGCGTGATAAAATGCGCGCACAATGTGAAACGTTGGGTGCACGTTTTGACGAACGCAGTTTTGATTGCGTTTATACTGTGAATTTCTTTGCTGGCGACGACCAATCAAAACCAACGGCTTCGCGTAAGGCGTATGCCGGCGGAACATTTGTATGTATGCAGGAATGGTTTGGTGTTAATGTGACAACATTCAAAGAAAATGCATATCGTGAAACCCGCGCACAAACGGCGGCATCGTCCGCTATGTTGGGGTCGGGCGTTGGAACCGCAGTTGGTGCAATAACATCTGGGGCCATAGATCGCGCAATAGATTCACACAAGGCGAAGAAAGATTTAAAAGAAGAATGCAAATCTCAATCTGGTATGAAATTCAAAAACGGCGAATGTGTGCCATTAACAGATGAAGAACTGGACAAAGAGAAAGCAAAAGACGACAAAAAAGCATGTAATAGTAAAAAGGGATGCAAATGGAATAAGAAAGAAGAAAAATGCGTGTGTGAACAAACAAAGCAGAAATTCAGTTATAAATATTTTAAGGTGCCATCTGATCCAGACAAAGAAAAGCCTACCATTTGTCAATATGACGAATACAAAAGTTATACTGTTCCACCCAGCACATCCAGATTCGGTGTCGATGCAAGTCAGTGTAATTTTGCAAAAGAAGAGCACTGTCCATCGTCGCTAAATATGGATGAGAACGGCAATTGCATTGATGGCGATAATGCGACAAAAGAAACATGTAAAAAGTGTTGGCCGTTGTTCAAAAAGACTGCAGAATGTAGAAAAGAAGCAACAGATTGGTGCGATAAAATGGGGATGAATCCAAAAGGTTAGTGTAAAAAAACAAATGAAATTAAACAAAGTTACACTTTTATCTATTGGTATGATACTATTGGGGGCGATGTCCCCTGCTTTGGTTTATGCATATGGCGATCCAGATCCTAAAATGTTCGCCATAGCATCCGTTGCAACCATTGTTGAAGGCATAGATGAACAAACTGATAATTTAAGTATTGGCGAATCAATTACTATCTTAAATGCAGATACCAGAGAAAAAGCTGTAATCAAAGCATTAGATAAATGGGAAAAAAAATGCAACAATTATACTGATGCAAAACAACACATTACCAAGGCTCATCTTTATCGAAACATAGGAATCAGCAGGACTACATTTTTTTGTGGCATAGACGAATGTTCCACGGGTTATAAACCAAATAGTCAACATTCTAAATGCGAAAAGAGCAACGAATCTGCCTCAACAGGTGCCAGAGCAACAAAACCGCTATATGACGCCGACGATTTGAAACCGAATATAAAAACCGAATGTGACATAGAATATGATAATTTATATGACAAAACAAAAAACATAGTCATTGGTAAAAAAATTTCATATAACAAGGTTTCTGGTTGTTCGTCCTTGGATAGTGCAATCAGCAGATGGAAAAAAAGTTGTGAATCATTTACAGATGCCAAGGTTGCAAAAGCATTTGTCCAAGAATCTGGTAACGGTTGGACTTGTTTAATTAAACAATGTAAGACACGCAATGCACATACATACAAAACTAATGATGATAAAACCGACTGTATCCAAGAAGAATTGCCAACTGCGTCAACTCGTAATTATGTCGCAGAAACAGAATTGGGCCCAAGTTTTGACGATGCAGATTTAACCCCGTCGGCAAAAAGCACTGTGGAAAACATAGAAAAACATACTAAAAATCTGGTAATTGGCGAAACGTTCATCGTCTCGAAAGAAAATGCCAGCAATAAAAAAGTTAAAAAAGCACTCGAAAAATGGGAAAGCAAGTGCAACAAATATACTGACAAAAATCAAAATATCACTATTGCACATACATACACGAATACAACATCAACTGAAACCACATATTTTTGTGGGATTGAAGAATGTTCTTATGGGTACAAAGTAGATGCGAAACACAAAAAATGCGAGGTTAGCAAAGATGAATTATATGCCAATGTGACTGCCCGCGGTGCAGATACTGTCACATTGCCCACAACAGAAACAAAACCTTTGTCGTCCACAGAACATCAAATCAAAAATATGTATGTTGGTGCAACAATGTGGTACAACACAAAAAAATATGACCGCGAAGAAGTGAATAATTGGATTGCTGCCTGCGAAGGATTAACGGCAACCGATGCGATAAAATCTATTGGCGTAGAAACATTATCGGGCAAAAAAGAAACGAAATTAACATGCGTTGTCAAAGAATGTGTGAATAATTTTGTGGTATCTGAAAACAAACTTAGTTGCGAACGCGAAAAAGTTGATGTTGAAAAACTGCCTGCGCGCGATCCATTTGAAAAGAAAGACGAACCCTTAGCGGATCGTTCCATGGAAAAGAAAGCCAACGAAATTATGATAAAAGTAAATGACAGCCTTAACGGTATTTTGGGTTCTCAAATCACGTTTACTGACGAAGAACAACAAAATGAAACTGTGGCCGATGCAATATCTCAATGGGAAAAGAAATGCAACAGTTATCCCGAAGATTCTGATGATATAGACATTGATGTGACATACGTCAGCAAAGATAAAAAGAAACGCAAAAATAATATTTGGAAATGTCTTATCAAACGTTGCAATGATGATGTCGCAGGTTTGCCTCGCAAAACCAGCGCGGATGGTTTAAGTTGCGTATCTGTGGATGGTGAAAGTTGCAAACCAGCCAGCAGACATTATGCAAAAACACGTTATGATGCACGCAATAATATATGTGTTATAATGGAATGCAAGAACAAATACACTTTGCAAGACAACCAATGCGTATCAAACGCAAGCATTGAACGTTCTGCAAATCGCACAAAGAAGAAACAAACCAAAAAATTGCAATCTGATGTTGCAAAATTGACCAAAGAATTTAACGCAATTGTCAAAAAATTAACCGCGGCATGTGAACAATCTGGTGGCAAAATCGTTAACGGTAAATGTGAGAAGAAAGCATAATGATTATGAAACGTAGATTTTTATTGGCTTTGATGTTATGCATACCGCTGGCTGCGTTTGCTGAATGCGATATGGATAATGCGGCCACTATTACGGAAGCCATTGAATGTTATCAGGCCAGCGTGAATGGCACTATAACCCAGGCAAACACGGATGGTGTTGATGAAACCGTCATAGCAGAACAACAAGAAATTGTCGACAATGCGATAAAATCTGCATCCGCTGGCCAAGAAGTTGAGGTTCCGGTCATAACAGTAGACACTAACGACGACGACGACGACGATGACGACGACGATGATGACGATGATGACGATGGTGACGGCGACGATCCAAAGGGTGCCACAAAAGATACAACCAAGACAAAATCTGGTGATGGTCGCACAGACGAAGAAAAAGCCAAGGCACTAGCTGAAAAACAACAGGCCTATGATGATGCCAAGGCAAACGAAACATCACTGGAAAATCGTATGTTGACATCTGCGGCGATTGCAACGACTGGATTGGGTGCTATGGAATTAGCGGCAGGAATGTCCGAACAAAAAGCAGACAAAGAAGCCGAAGAAGATATGGCGGCATATCTGGCAACGTTCCGTTGTTCATATGCACCAGGGAAATCGGTTAAGGGTGGCCCAGATCCTGTGGAATTACCTGGCGCAAATGACGAAACGTTTTTGAATCTGCGTAATGAATATATGACTTTGGCCGCCAGTTTGAAAGAACGCAAAGAATCTTTGGGTATGAAACCAGGTATTGAAAGCGAAGAGATTTTGGATAAATCGCAGATGGGATTATACGATGATGAAAATACGGGTATAACCGGTGGTGCATACAGTTCATTATATCGTGCAATGGCACTTAATTCCGCCGAAGATCAATCAAAGATAGATGCCGACAAAGAAAAATCTGAAAAACGTATGAAGATAGGTGGCACAGTTGCCGGCATTGGTGTTGTTGGCGGTATTGTTGGCAACAGTTTGATTAACGGCAAATTGGGTGAATTGATAAAGAGCAAAAACAAAGACGCCAATACAGACAAAGTTATAAGCGTTTTGGATAAAGATGAAGAAATAGAAACCCTGACCGATGAACAACTTGGACAACTCGTTCGGGGCGCCTTTGAAAAGAATAAGAAAAAATAAAGTGAATGGCATGAACATAAAAAGAATACATTTTATAATATTATCTTTGCTTTATTTGTTGCCGTGCGCTGCCGCTAACCCGGAAGACAAAATGTACCCAATTGATACCGTCGCATTGGCCGAAGGATTGAATTCAATTACAAAATTTGTATCAGAATATGAACATGATACCCTTGATACTGTCAAGGCGGAATTCGCGTTATTCTTTTATAGCCAATTAGGACATAAAGATGCACTTTCGGTGGGACAAATAATTAGCAGATGTGTCGAAAATATTGGCGATGAATCTTCTTGCTATAAATTCATTCAAACATATACAAAATATTTGAATCACGCTAATTTCTGTTTACGCGCAAACAACACAAAAGAACCTGTTTTTAATGGTTACACATATTCATTTGAAGAATGTTATAACAATGTAGATAGGGCAGATTATGAAAACGGGGTCACAACTCTTTCACACTATTATGGTGGTTCATTGGTTGACGAATGCACACGATGGATACGCGCAGCAGAAAATTGCCAAACGTATTTAATAGATTTTTATTCACAAAAGTTAGAATCAAAAGATTTATCCAACAAAGATAAAAAGAAATATGAATGTTTATTAGAAAAAATGCAAACTGGAAATATAACAATCCCAACATCAAAAATGGAAAAAGAATGTGGTAAATAAATAAACACTATTATTAAAAAACCGCCCTATTTCTTGGGCGGTTTTTTGTTTGATAAAACAAATGAAATTATTCACTAACTTCTTCTGCTTTTTCTTCGGTTGCTTCAACAACTTCCGCTGGTTGTTCCGCTTTTTCTTCGGATTTTTCAGCAGATTCTTCTGTTGTTGCTTCTTCTTCAACTTTCTTTGAACCAAAAGTCAAAGTTTTCCCAGCAACCAATGCATCGATTTCGTCTTGGGTTTGTGCAACATAAATCTTTACATCAACAACAACATCTGGATGTAATGCGATTTTTGTATCGAACGCACCAACTGATTTAATTGGAGAACCCAACAAAACCTGAGATGATTCAATCGAAACACCTGCGATTTCTTTCAAAGTACGTGCAATATCACGTGATGACACAGAACCATACAATTGACCTGTATCACCAGCCTGACGAATCATATGCAATTTAGCATTTTTAACTGCATCAACTTTGGATTCAGCCGCTTTCTTGGCGTTTTCATGACGTGCAACCAATTCTGCCTTTTTCGCTTCAAACAAAGCAACGTTCTCTTTGGTAAAGCGCATCGCTTTGTTATTTGGCAACAAATAATTACGAGCATAACCAGTTTTCACATCGACTGTATCGCCAATATTGCCCAATTTTGTGATTTTTTCTGTTAAAATAACTTTCATTTTATCTGTCCTTTTTTGTTAAAAAGTTAGAGATTAGCCCAAGTTATTGCGAACAAAAGGCAATAATCCCAAATGACGTGCACGTTTGATGGCCGTTGCCAATGCACGTTGGTCTTTCTGAGAAACACCAGAAATACGAGAAGGAATAATTTTTCCACGTTCAGATATATAATGCGACAACATTTTTATATCTTTGTAATCAATCTCTTTGTCCTTTAATGGATTAGATTTTTTACGATAAATTGCTGCACGAACTGCCATTATGCCACCTCTTCTTCTGTGTTTTTCTTCATCATAACAGATGGTGTTTTTGCCAATTCTTCAACGCGAACGTTCAAGAAACGGATAACATCTTCATCAATACGGGAACGACGTTCCAATTCTGTAATCTGGGAACCAGACAATTCAATATTCAACAAAACATAGTGTGCTTTGCGATTTTTACGAATAACGTATGCCAGATTCTTCAATCCCCAAAATTCAGTGGATTTAACATCGCCACCCAATTCTTTGATAATATCTGTGAATTTAGCCGCTTTTTCTTTAACCTGCGGTTCGGTCAGGTCCTGGCGGAAAACCAAGACGCTTTCATAGTAAGCCATTTTATTTCCTTTGGTTTAATCAGCCGATAACCCCATGTCATCAGCAGGAACAGAACCAATTATGATGTTTTTTTATAAAAAATCAAGTGTTTTTATAATATTACATTTCAAACACAATTAAATCTTTGTTGACATAATATTAAGAATTTTACTATGATTTGCTTAACGAGAGATAAAGTCATGACTAAATTTCACAAAAACTTTAATATAATGTCGATGTTCACAGCCACGCTGTTGGCGGTAATTCTGGTGTTTTGGCGCACTTTCATGAACATCGCGATATCTAATATATTATTAAATGGTGTTATCATAGGCACAACTATTTTCGGCATTGTTATCTGTTTCATCCAGATGTTCAAATTATTGCCCGAATATCGGTGGTTGCACGCGTATTTTAACGGGATTGCAACGTATGGATTTGTACCAACAATATTGCGCCCTGTTGCATTGGCATTACGCAATCGCCACAATCCAATAACGACAACGCATTTAACTGAATTGCTGGAATTGGTATCGTCCCGAATCGAAGAAGAACGTGATTCCGTCCGCTATATCACGAATACTTTGATATTTTTGGGATTGCTGGGAACATTTTGGGGATTGATTTTAACAATCGGCGGATTTGCAGAATTAATGATTAACCTGGATTTTGAAAGCGATATGGTACTGCAGAGTATGCAAAACGGTATGGCAATTCCTTTGACCGGAATGGCGACCGCTTTTACAAGTTCCTTGCTGGGTTTGGCGGGCAGTTTGTCTGTGGGATTTTTGGGTCAACAGGTTCAATTTGCACAAAATACAGTTTTCACAGATTTGACTGATTTTATGACCAAGTATGCATTGCAAGAACCAACTGCGGCAACACAATCTGTTGAATTATCCGAAAAAGCCCCTGTGTCAGAGGCGGTATACAGCAAAATAACTGAGATATACGATATATTCGTAAAATCTGGTTATGAAATATGCGATTTAATACGTATTGATGGAAAACACCCTGCGGTTGTAGCATTAGGCACAGACGAAAAATTATACATTGCAACGACTGCAATCGAAGAAGAAGCTTTGCAGAATACACTGAAACGCATTGAATTGTGCTTTGCCGACACATTAGAAGGAATCAAAATCAATACTCGCATATTGTGCATTGACGGAACGAAAACCAGCATAGCCGAGAAAATAATCCACTTTACATCAGTAGATACATTGCAAAAATATATAATGGCACGCCCTAATATTCGCCCCAGAACGCAATCAGATATGGAAAATTTTGATGCCTATTCTGAATATATAACAACAGTAATGGAATATTTGTTTAGATAACAAAGAAATTTAGAGAGAGGGAACAACAATGTTAAATGTACGCTTTCGCGATAAAACAAATGCATGGCCAGGATTCGTAGATTTGTTTTCTAACCTGGTTATCATTTTGATATTTTTATTAATAGTTTTTGTATTCTTGTGGACCACAACCAGCGTATTTAATAAAAATTCTGGGGTGCGTCGGGTTGCTTTGTTGGAACGTCAAAAACAGCAACAGGCAGAACAAATCGTTCAAATGACCGCTGACAAGGTCCAGGCTGAACAATTGTTGTCTGCGGCACGCAACGCGTTGGAAAACCAGGAAAACGAAATTATGAATAACCAGCAACAACAACAAAATATGGCGCGTGCATACGAAGAAAAAATCGCTCAAATGGTTGCAGAACAACAACAAATGCAGCAAGAAATTGCTCAAATGCAAGAAAGTATGCAGACCAGAATCAACGAATTGACAACTATGTTAAATCATGCCAACACGGCTAAGGCGGAAATGATGCGCATGGAATCTGAACGCCACGAAATGAACGACAGCATGGCGGCAAAAAATGCAGAATTAAATGCTCAAATAGAAGAATTGAACAACCAAATATCTCGTCTGGCCGAAGCGTTAGATGCAGCAGAAACCGCCGCCCAAGAACGCGATATCGAATATGTCGAAATGTCCAGCCGCCTGAACAAGGCTTTGGCTGACAAAGTTGCAGAATTAAGCGCATTGGGACAATATCAATCTGAATTTTACAAACAGATAAAAATTGCATTGGGCAACGATTTGGGCATAAAACAAGACGGCGACCGTTTCATCGTATCCAGTGATATCTTGTTCCCCAGTGGCGCATATAAAATATCTGCGGATGGGAAAAAGCAAATTCAAATATTGGCAAATGTCATCAAAGACTTTGAATCAAAAATCCCCGACAACGTCGATTGGATTATCCGTGTTGACGGTCACACTGATAACAAGCCTGTAATACACGGAACGGCAGGTTATGCAAACAATATGCAATTGTCGCTTTTGCGCGCCACAGCGGTTGTAAATGAATTGGTCAAGAATGGCGTGTCAAAACGTCGTCTGATTCCATCAGGTTTTGGTGAATTGTATCCTGTAGCATATGGCAAAACACCAGATGCACTGCAAAAAAACCGCCGTATAGAATTGCAATTAACAAATAAATAAAAAACGCGAAAACAAAAAAATATATTTGATTTTTCAAAAAATACAGTTATAATGTATGTCACCTTCGGGGCGTAGCTCAGTCTGGTAGAGTACTTGGTTTGGGACCAAGGTGTCGGAGGTTCGAATCCTCTCGCCCCGACCAGAAAATTCAAACCACCGCTTTTGTGGTGGTTTTAATTTTTTGTCGTTGCGAAATTTGGATTTGATACATCATCCGCCGAAGGCGAGATTAGGTTCGACTATGAGTAAGCGAAAACGAGCCTTGCGAAGTTTGAGTGCTAACGAATGCGGCGCAGGCATTTATGCCGAGCCAATCCTTTCGCGCCTGGCCACCGACCAGAGAATTCAAAACAACCATTTTGGTCGGTTTTAATTATTTTAATATTGCTATAGATATCTTTGTTTTATAGCAAAGCAAAAATTTACACATTTTGGATAAAATAATAGTAAAAAACCGCCCGAACGGGCGGTTGAATTATCCTACAAATCTTTCTCTGTTTAAAAGATTATGTAATAACACGTCCTTTGTTTGGGTTACACATTGCCCAAAGCCCAACAAATTGTGTAATATTTTTCCACAATCCTTTGTACTTTGAGATTTTGGCTCTGACATCAGAGTTTCTTTCGGTGACATAACATATCCTTTTGTTCTATTTAATGTCTAATCAACAAAAAATATAGTATCTCTTTATTTATTATTGTCAAGAGTAATACAAAACGGACGATTTTTTTTGGGCTTATGAGTGCTGTTTGATACCAACAAATACCAGCAAATCCACCATCAATGCGATTGAATATGCGGTCAGCAATGCCCAATATGGCGAAGTTATGTCTGCCAAATACCCGATAAATATCGCCGCGCCCGAATAGCATAAACTGCCGAAAATCGATGCAATGGACAGTGTTGTTGCGCGTATCCGGTTCGGTATTTCGTTCTGGATGATGGTGTTTATTGCTGGGCTGTGGATACCCTCGGCAAATGGCGATGCCAGACGAACTATCGGGGTCAATATGCTGTTGCATAATACTGCCACAATATTCATAAAATTATCTGTCAATAATCCATATCCGGCGGTTCGACCAATGCCTATTTTGCGTGCCACCCAGTTTGATAAATGTGCGCCGAAACTGTTCAATAAATGCCCCAGTGATTTGAATATGCCCAATGCCCAGACTGGCACGAATTGCGATATAAATACGCTGTTGAAACTGTATGCGGATTCATTTAATCCATAGTTCAATCCATCGCCTGCGGCAACATATCTCAGCCGGCGGTTGTGCCACAGGTTCTTTATTGCGGCAATAAATTGCCTGATAAATGATTTTTCGGGTACCGCTTTGCATCTTGGTTCGACAATAATCAAAGACAGCCCCAGCGCAACGGTCAATGGCAAAATGTTTAATATAATCGCCAATCGCATTGAATAAAAAGCAACAACCGCCCCAATCAAAGACCCCATAAACAATGCGAATTGATAATACGATGTAATTCGGGCATAGATTCTGTGATATGATTTCTTTTGTTTCGTATCGCATAAACTGTCATACAGCAATGCATCGTTGTTGCCACTGGCCAGCGCATCTGATGCCCCACCGATTATTGCCCCCAGTAATAATGGCACAAAACTGTATGACATTGCCCAGATAACAAAGCACATCAATCGTGAAATCGCGCCCAGGACCATTATGTTCTTGCGACCAATTCTGTCTGATATAATGCCAAATGGTATTTCCAGCAACGAACAAGATATGCTTTGTGCCGCGTATATCGTCATAGACAATGCATAATTGTCCAATACGGAATTAAAAAACAAAACCAAAATTGGCGATGAAAATATAAAATAACTGAAAAAATTAAACCATCGCAAAAACTTTGGGTTGTCTTTGGTATTCATATTCGTCCCTGTGATAATTGCTTAGGAATTATAGCATATTTTTCCAAAGAAATAAAACATTTCTGGTTATATTGTTTGGTGTTCTATGTAACCAATTTGAAAACAAGTTTTCTTGTGTTATAATGTTGGTATAAATCAGACCAAAAGGATTATGCCATGAATAAAATTTTCTGGATATTTATAATTATTTTGCTTGTTGGACTGGGTGTTTTTTTCTTTACCAAGAATAAGAAAAATTCTGTTGATTCCGCTGATGCAGTGACTGGCGAATGGTATTGGGAAAAATTCAGCGAAGAAGAAATTCAATCTTGGTCAAAGTTTTTCATGAATGAAACCGGTGAAATAATACAAAATTGGCAAAATGATGATGTTAAACGCGTTTTAGATGTTGGTGCCGGTCAAGGTCATTATTCTATGCGTTTGGCACGTAGTGGTTTTGAAGTTGATGCGTTGGATATAAATGATTTCAGTATGCAAAGATTGAAACGCTTGGCCACCGAACAAAATTTGAACATAAATACTGTTACGGCGGATGCGCGTAAAATGCCATATGCGGACAACACATTTGATGCGGTAATTGCTGTCCAGGTAGTAAATTTGTTGGGCTGTGAAAATGTTGTCCCAATGCTTAGTGAAATTTGTCGTGTGTTAAAACCAAATGGCCAGGTTTATTTTACATTGGATGCCATAGAAAATATGGAAAAACACGATACGAGTACAAGTTCCAGCTCACTGCCTGATGATAGATACAGTATGGAATATTGTTTGTTTGATATCAAAAAAATACAAGAAATGATTTTGCCATTGATGGATTTGAAAAAAATATCAAAAACAACTTATATGAACCCCAAAACCCTTGAAGCAAAAATGACCAAGTATGGTATCATTGGTATATGTAAAAAATAATCGCCACTTATAGATATTTGTCTTTATTCTGTAAAAGTTTATCCAGTATATCTATTGGTATTGGTTTTCGATTATCAATATCGCCATACATCCCAAGTTCCCTGTTTATTTTACTTGGACTGTGATAATCGCTGCCGCCACTGGCCAGTAAATCATTTCGTTGCGCCAAATCCGCAACAAAATCAGTATATTCGTCAGTTTGACCAGATTGATATACCTCTATACCGTCAATTCCGTATTGTTTCAATTCGTGAATGAATTCTTGTAAATTATTACTATCAACACCCTTTGTTCTGTTTGGATGTGCCAATATGGCCAAGCCACTGGCACGATGAATCATATCTATTGCTTCGCCATATCCAAACGGCGGTTGAAGAAAGTGTTCGATAACAAATGTTTTATCTGGGGCTTTGCCGGTATCAATCATCATTTTTATAAAAGCGTCCCTGGCACCAATAACAGTTTCATATTTTTCCCTGGTATAACCATAGTTTTTTAGTGATTGTTCTATGTATTCCCTGCGAATAATGGCTTTGTTATTTATCTCGTCAAACCGTTTTAGAAATAATCCGATAATGTGTGTATTTCTTTCACAGGAAATCTCTATGCCGTTTATAAAGTTGATACCGCATTGCTCTGCCGCTTTTGCCGCCGCATGCAATCCATCGACATTGTTATGATCTGTTAAAGCAATATATTTTAATCCTTTTTCCGCCGCCAAATTAACTAAATCAACCGGGGACAACGCCCCATCCGAAGCATTGCTGTGCATATGAAAATCTATCATATTGATTTCCTTTTTTTTATTGTTCCGCAATCATCATCTAACTCTATCGTTTTTGCTTTTGTTTATCCATACATATTCTGGACCCATTATATCACAAAAATCAGGGTCTTTTGTAAAAACATTATTTGTGTTTTTGTATGTATTATCATTATACCTTAATGCTGCGATATGAAAACAAAACTGTTTTGAAATTTTTTCATCCAATATTTGTGGATATGGCCATGTTTTTTCCTTTAATAAAAAAGGCACCAAGAAATCAAAAGATTTTTGCAAACACTGACCGTTTGCATCGTGCCAATTATATAAATTTTCATCGTGCTGATACAAAATTTCGGCAGCAATAGTTAATGCCTGCAAATTAAAAAGACTATAATGCAAAGAACGCGTTCTTGAAATTTCTTTTGTAAAACAACCGTTTTTATCCATTTGTTCGCTTATAAACTTTTTGAAAAACTGTTTGCATAAATCTATATAATTCGAACGTTGTTTTGAAAAAATAGAAAAAGCCAATATTTGCGCAATACACCAACTTGATATATTGTTCCCAATACCTAGTGCGTCTTTTCCGCGTAGACTCAACATCAACCAATCTGCATATCTGGCAAACCAATTACGCATATCAGAAAAAAATTGTTTATCGTCCACTGTTTTTTCAAGAAAATCCAAAGCAACAATTATATTTATCCAAATATGCGAATCTATTACCCCAACGCGTCTGCCAAGGTTTACCCCCGGCACCATTTGCGCGTTTTCCAAATTCGGATTCATACCGTTATTTTTATCTAAAAACCAGTTTTTTAACAAGTTTACAGCATGCAAAGAATATTTGTTATCTATAAAATATCCTGAAACAGCCAATGTAAAAACGCTCTGAATTATTTTTCGCAATTCTCTTTTTGGACCAAAATCAGATTCAGGATTTATTAGCCCATCGTGCGACACCCACGGTAAACCATCAGGTGTTTTTGGATTTGGATGATAATAAAGCCCAATACTGTAATAATTTTTTGATGGGATATCATCACGAGTGAAATCTGTTACACAAACAGACTTCATACCAAGCGCAAAAACAGCCTTGTTTTTTAAGGTCGTCATATCATATGAAACTTTCAAGTTTTCTGGGGTTACCAATACCATGACAATGTTAATTAGTATCATCACGATGTACAAAGTCAAGATTTTATTGATATTTGTTATTTACAATAACACCAAGATATTGTACCATCAAACCCAACACTAAAAAGGTTTTATTATGATAATTGGTATGATCAGGTATGCAATTCCAAATAGTTTTAAAAACGAAAAAAACACACGGTCATTGGCGCAATTATACGAAGAACCGTATTTTTCGGATCGTTTTAATATATTTTGCAATGTAACGTTGCAATCATTTGCACAGCAAACAAACAAGAATTTTGTTCTTTGTGTGTATCATACCAATTTGATACCGGACGACAAAAAGGCATTGTTTGAGAACCTTGCCAAACAGTACCCGTTTATGAGAAATATTTATACAACCGGCCAAATGGATATTCCAGACGATTTGAAAGAACAGCAAATGCTGACATTCAGAATAGACAATGATGATGGTGTGGCTTTGGATTTTATTGAAAAAATACACCAAGTAAAAGAGTCTTATAAAAACAAAGGTTTTAATTTGACTTTTACTATTCCACATATGCGCCAAATTGCCAGAATTGACAATTATTTATATCAAACCTTGACAAGAAATTTTATATCAAATTCTATGGGGTTGGCATACCTGGGGAACGATGGTCGCACTGTTATGAACCTGGGAAATCATACTAAGGTTGCTTATTCAACCCCGATGTTGTTTGTTGCCGGAACAGGTGGTCTGCAGGTAATAAACGGTTATAATGTAGCAAATAGATTCAAGCAAGAGCATCTAATTCAATCAGAATTAGTCATATTGAATCAAAATGATATGCAAAATCTGTTAGTCCAAGACGGATATGCAAAACTGGATTTATCTTGCCTGCCAATCATCGATAAAAGCAGATAGTGTTTGTGTATTTTGTGCTTTTTATGATATAATTCCCATGTTATGAATTTACTTGGGATCTTGGTTGCTTTTATCAGTCCAATGGCGCATGCGGTATCAAACATCTTTGACGCCGCAGTGTCTGGCACAGTATTCAAACGTATTCCAACAACCATCTTTTATATAAATTTGACCAATATACTTGGCATTTTCTGCCTGCCTTTGTTTGGTCCTATTCATTCGCTGCCGGTGGACGCGTGGCTTTTGGTTGGGGTGCTGGCCGCCATCAATATCGGATACCAGTTTCCGTATTTTGCCGCATTAAACCGGACCGACACGTCGGTGGTCGCCGCACTGTTCCAAATAGAAAAGGTCTTTATTCCAGTGTGGGCTTTTCTGATTGTTGGCGAAGTTTTGCGCCCAATCCAATATCTTGGCTTTGGCATCATAATCTTGTTTTCTTTGTTGCTGAATATAAGTCGCAAAACCCATATCAAGATAAACTCTGGCTTTTGGCTGATGTGTTTGGTCGCCATAATATTGTCGTTCGAAGGAACTTTCTATAAAGCATTATTGGAACATACTGATTGGGTATCGGCGGCATTCTGGGTGGCGGTTATTTATTTTGTGATGCAGTTTATGATGATATTCATCCGTCCAGTCCGGCAAGATATCGTAAAAAGTTTTGGCAAATATCGCCGCCGTTTCGGTGCATTTGTATTTATGGAAATTTTTGATCAGTTGGGGTCATTTAGCCCAATATTTGCTTTGTCATTAATTCCAGTTTTGGTTGATTCCGGCATTCAATCGGTTCAGCCGATTTTTGTTGCGCTTTATGGTCTTGTTTTGGCTCGTTTTTTTGGCAAACGTTTCCACGAAGATATATCACGCGGCGCAATGATAAAAAAGATGTTATGCTTTGTTATGATTGGTGTCGGTGTGACAATGACTTTGATATCAAAATCTTAGCCTCCTATTTTCATTTATTGCATTGACAAATTAAATTTTTTTGATAAGTTTTCTTTTAGACATACGCAAAGGAAAAACTGTGACGCAAACATACGATATAAACAACATAAACAATATAACCAAAGAAATTCAAAACGTATTAGACGATTATGATTATAAGAAACGCCCGATATATGTCCGTATGTCCGTTGATTACCAGATAATCACCATTGATCGTTTACAAATAGAGAATTTAGATTGGGAATGGGAACCAGACCGTTCAAAACAAATCACCACATATCTGGAATGGAATCCTTTTGATTGTAGATCTGTTGCAACATTTGATGGATGTCGTGGCTCTTTTAAAACCACGAAATATGGGCTTAGTTGTCGTCAAAAACCGTTGACATTATCGTCGTATACACCTTTGTGGAAATTGGGAACCTGCCCCGAAGAACAGATCAAAATAATGACCAAAGAAATGTCCAGAATGCGAACAAACGGCGCAAAAAAATGCGAGAACGGTATTGAAATTACCCCAGAATTATGGTTTTTATGGACACCTGTTGAATCATTGGTAAACATTACACGAAACACATTCAGATCAATTTTATATCGTAAGGTCCAAGATAAAGAAGCACATTATATTCCACGTGATACCAAAAACATGTTGAACAATGGTGTTCTTGTCACTTCGGAAATAATGTGCGGGTTAAAAGACCTGAGAGATTGGCTGATAACGTGCAACAGATAAAATCTGTCACCACTTCATTATTTTATAATCACTTCTCACTTTGCATTGCGTTGGTCACAATCATCATGTCAAGATTTTTTGCATCTGGGTTGTATAACACAAAATTGTCTTTGTCGCCAACAATTTGTTGTTCAACAAGTCGCTTGAATTCATCTTTGGACATATTTAAAAAATCAATTTTGTTCTTCAAAATATAAACTTTCAGATTGTTTTTTCTAATCTCTTGCATAATGTCGATTTCAATTACATCTTTGATTGGTTTATCTGTCAAAGAAAAATAATTACCATCGGCATCTCGTTCAAAACCAACCGAATCCAGTTCATAAACGTATGCTTTCTCTGGGATATTTGGGTTTAATTTTTGAATATATAATGTATCCCTGGTACGCGGCATCGCAATCCCCAGCGCAACCAATCTCATAATTGCATAAAGTTCAGCGTGCACAACATCAGGCGTCGCGAACACAGCCGTTACTTTTGTGGTCATATGATTACAATACGCCGGCTTTACACGAATAACCCCGTCGGTTATTTTATATTGCGAACCATGGTAAAGTTTTCTGGGCTTTGTATCCATAATGCGTTTCACACAAAACTATTTATTAAATATGTTTTGTTGATCAAACAAGAATTGATTTATTTGGTCTTTGGTTGCTTTTACGTTTTGTTGCGCAATACGCAAATCACCTTCTGCCTTGTCCAACTCTTTTAACAAACCATCGGCTTTTTTGATATTTTCTTGCAATTCTTCTGAACGTTTGATTGCAGCATCTACTTTTTCTTTTGCAGTTTGCGCCTTTTGCTGAAAATCCGCGTATTCCGCCTCTGCTTGCTTTTGTTCTGATTGTGCCTGATTAAGCAGCACTTGTAATTGTTCCAGATATGCATCCAAACCCTTAATTTCGACCATATCAGTTGGTTGATTCATATCCGGCATTTGATTATCAATAATTTGCGCACCAGCCACACTATTTTCAGACATTGGTTGTTCTGCAATCGGTTCTTTGTGCTTCTTGTTCGTCGCAACACCTGTTTTATTCTTAGACTGTTTATTATCTTTCTTATTGGGTTTTCTTGAATATTGTTTAAACAAGGCTTTCAAATCCTCTAAATTTTCTGGATCGAACATAAAGTGTTTTTTGCCTTGGTTTACAACGATAATCAAATTATCAAATTGTTGTCTTGCTTCGGGATGCCGTTTCAGAAAATCTCCCCTTTTCCAGAAAAACGACGTAGCATTTTTAAGTCCCAATTCATGTGCCAATTGGTCAATATTCCACAAATTTGCGTTTTCATCAGCCACGCCTTTCAAATTCTTCATATTAGTATTATATTTCATTAACTTTTTAAAATCTTCAAAATATTCTGATTTAAACATAAGGTGTTTTTTGCCATCTTTGGACACCACAAACCATTTTGCGAATAATTCTTTGGCCCCAGGGTTATTTTTCAGATATTCACTTTTCTTGCAATACAAAGTGCGAATCAATATCCCCAGTTCCTTAGCCAATTTTTCCATTGACCACAAATTACCATTTGGTGCAGGAACAACCTCTGTGATTGGTTGTTGTTCTGATTGTTTATCAAACAAATTTTTTAAATCTTCAAAATATTGCGCTTTGAACAAAGGGCGTTTTCTTTCATCGCTATCCATACCAAACCATTCATCAAATTGTTTTTTATATTCAGGATGCTTTTTCAAGAATTCACTTTTTTTGCAATACAACGTGGTAACTTTGATACCTAATTTTTGTGCTAATTCCGCCGTTGTCCACAATTCGTCGTTATTTACTTTTGCTGTCACTGTTGTTCCCTTTGTTTCAATTGTTGTTAAAGATTTTTTTGGGTTAATATCCTGTGTTGGTGCAACATATTCTTTGCCATCCAAAACGTCAGACCATTTATTCAATTCGGCAATCGCCATATCCCAATTGGACGCTACAAAACTGGCAATCAACGCCGAATACCGCACAATATTATTCGTATATTTACCATGCGCAGATATATTTTTTCCCTCTGATTTTTTCATATATTCCAAATTTAACTGTTCTGCGGCTTCTTTGTCAGGACACTTATATTTTTTTGCCGCAGATATCGCTTCTTTTAAAAACGCGATATTTTCATTCGACATACGCGATAAAAGCTCAGAATATTTTGTATTTCGTGCGCAAAACAATATCACATGCAACACATAATCGCATTTACCCCATTTGCATGCATGTCTTGCCAATTCTGATATTAATTCAGCATCTCTGACTATGCAATTTTCTGCATATTTGTATGCGGAATTGCTGGTCGCATTTAACCAAACGCCGCAAATAACACCATGAACCCTTGCCAAATTGTCCATTTTTTACCTTTTTGCTTCCTGCTAAGAAATTGTATAACACACAACCCGCGATTTGTCTAGTATTTTTCACAACCCCACAATAACACCACCATAAAAAAATTTTTTACAGACATATTGACAAATGCGTATTTTGTATTACAATATTAGTGTGAAAGTAAAAAAACTGAAAAACCAAGAGGTGAAAGAATGAAACAAGAAAACAGTAAAAAACGCAACGGATGGTTAATGCTTTTGTGCGCAGTGGGCTTTGTATTAACATACGCCGGAATAAGCACAGAAGACGCACGCGATAAAATGCCACCAGAACAAGCAAAAACAAAATTAGCCAGTCCGAAAAACACTTTTGGTATGATGGGTGTTGGGTTAATAACAATGGTCAGCGCCGTCGCGATAGCATATAGACGCGAAAAAGGTTCCAGATAACAACAATTTTACAAATAAAAAAGGGAAAAAAATGAACAAAATCGAAAAACCTGTTTTCAGTGCTGACGAATTGGATTCAGCAAAAACTAAAATGTCTGTCGGGTTTCCTGACGGGACATTAATTATGGGACACAATTTCACAGAAGCGCCAAAAAACAAATTCCAAAAGACGGTTGTTGCCGCCAAAGAACGCGTCAATGGCATTGCGCACAAACGCAATAATCATGCAGAGATTAACAAAATCGGCTATGCATTGTTCATGGCTGGTACAAACGAAATATGGTTTGGCGCAAAAATCAACTATGATGAAAACCTTGACAATTTTGGGAGCTCTGTGGCAGATAAATATTTTCAATTGTTGGGATATTATTTGCAAGACGCAGGATGGGTGATATCCAGCCGCGATAAACAAAGTGGCGATTTTATCATCACATTAAACGACCCTGCGAATCTTGAAAACTTCCGCATATTGTCATCTTCTATCGGGTTTGTATCAAACTGTCGTCCAGACACAGAAGATATTAAACGCGCAGAATCTGCGATAAAATATCTTAACCGCAAACAAAGAATGATTTTAAATATGGCGAAAGAATCTAAATCAGATAAAATGCAATAAAATATACGCTTGTATATTTTTGCAAAAACGTTTACAATAAACAGTATGAGAAAAAGAGTTTTTATTTTCATACTGTTTTTTGTTTCGACGGTTTTTACCTATACGGCAAAATCTGAAACGCCTGACCGTTTTATCACTGCGTCACTGTATGGTAATACGTATCCTTCAACATTAAATAAAAATGTTAAAAATAACAAGGCGACACAAAAAACGTCTGCGATGGCAAATACGTCATCTATGCCGCCAGTTGGCAATCGCCGCGTAGTGAAACGCACGACCAAGGCTCGCACTGCAACTCCGGCACCGACGCGGGCGGAAAAACCTGCCCCACAAACCGGCACAACCCCACGTCGTGTTGTCGCACGTAAAAATGTTAAAGCACGTGGCACAACAAACACTGCCCCAAAAGCGACAACTGCACGCGCCGGCGCGCGAACTGTCGCCCCACGCAAAGTCGTTGCACGCAGCGCGGTTGGCGCCAACAAAACGCGTTCTGGTCGGACAAACCGCACTGCATCTAATACGATTACGAACAGTGCGCAAAAATATCCGAAATTACCATCATCACAATGCTTCGCTAATTACAAAGAATGTATGGATTCATACTGCGAACGCAAAGACACTGCATATAATCGTTGCTATTGCGGCGCACGTCTGGCACAAATAGATTCTAAATATCAAAATAAAATCGATTCATTAATCCAACAAATCATCAAATTAAAATACAACACAGATGCGACAGATTCTGATATAAAATCGTATTGGGACGCAACGATTGGCTCTTATAGTGGGACGAACCCGTGGGTCAGCATTGACAATGCATTAAATATTAATTGGGCAGACACTGAAAGTCGTGTTCGGGGTCAAAACGCATTTAATACCGGACATAATTATTGTGTGAATTTTTTGCGTTCTTGTTCATATATGGCATCAAACCTGCGTGACGCATATAAGTCTGAGATTGAACGCGATTGCACAACATATGAAAAGGGTCTGGAACGCATCCAAATGGCTGCCGAGGGCGTGATTGAAAGTTATAGTGAATAAAAAAAACTATAACAAATTTTCACAATTTAAATTATGTTCGTATATATTGCGCGCTAAATCGTCACTTATGACATCCCAATCAGAAATTCGACCATAAATAATATCGCAATTAGTGTAATAATTATTCACTGATGGTGTATTTATCGCGCAAGATGCGACGCACATCGCGCACCCCAGTTTTATAAACAGTTTCATGATTTTTCCTTTTGATTTGAGAAATTTGATTTTGATATTTTTGCAATTCAGCAAAATTTTGTTGCACGGTTTTCGCGCGACATTTTGCATCTGCAATATTCGCGCCACAAACATAGGCGCCACAAATAACGCCCCCAACCGCGATAATTAAATATAATTTATTCATATAAAAATCCTTTATATTTTTGTTCTTGTATAAAAAATCTGTTTTTGATAAAATACCCATGTCAACGGGGGTTCCGTTGATGGGGTCCAGAAGCCCGGCGTAAGTTCGTCCGTATTATTAACGGACGTTGATACTCCAACCAAAATGGGTTGGAGGGCTGCCGAATATATAGAATAAGGCGCACAATTTAACTTACAATTGTTTCTGGCCTCCAACCACCTAAGAAATTTGGTGGTTTTTTGTTTTTGCCGGTTCGGCAAAAACACCACGTCAAATAATTCTCCCCCGTGGGGGAGTACGGCGCAAGCCGGAGGGGTCCCCCCACCACCACTAACGTATTCCCCCACCCCAATGGGTGGAATAAAAAATCGGGACAAACAAAGAAACGGAGAGGCCAACAACTATGAAACCAACGAACCTGATATTAACGAGCCTTATGGCAATAACAATCGCAGTGCCTGCATTTGCAGATAACGATTCGTATACAAACAATCAAACGTACACAAATTCATGTACCGTTAACGTCCTGGGCGAATCTAGTGGCACGGCGACAGCAAACGCGCAATGGTCTACAAATTCATACACATGTAGTGCGGGAACATATTTGCCAGACGGGGACAGTTGGTCAGGTCTGGACGACGGATGTCAAACATGTCCAGAGAACAGTTATTGCCCCGGTGGCACGTTTACATACAGCGAAAGCACCGACCAGGGTATAAATTCTTGTCCATCTGGATATACATCATCATCGGCAGGCGCGTCCGCAGACACAGAATGTTACACTGCGTGCACAATAAATGATGTTCCACATTCAACATCAGTTATTGGTAATAACTATTACGGCAATGGCATTGATACCTGCGAACCCGCGAATTCAAATTCATGTACCGATGGATACCACTATGTTGCTGGCTCTTCTGGTGGTGGTAATAGCGGCGGTTCCAACATAGATTTAAATACGCTTATAGGCACAGAAAGAATTGGAGATTGCTGTGATAGTATAGGCTCAGATGGCTCAGTAACCTCGACTACACAACCTTGTGATATTTTAACCAGCAGTAACACTAATGAATTTGTAGTTAACTTTTCAGGAACTGGTCTAATACACGGTCACGCTCGTCGCAGTAATCAAACCGGAACATCCAGTCCACGCTCAACCGCCACCGATATTACTGAAGTTTCCAATGGGGACGAATGTTGGTGCAAACTAGACGGATATACACCAGACGGCGGAACATTACAAAATTTAACTGCTGATTGGGTTTACGCAACAGATATGACAAATGGGAATCTTAGCAATTGTGCCCGCACATGTGCGTTGCGCATCCAAAAAACAACCTTCATTGAATTCCGCACCGCAATGTTTGACAGCGTACATTCAGATAACAGCTCAGGTAACAATGGCGCCGTATCTGAATTAGCACAATGTGTGCCAAACACAATTAATATTAATTGGGGTCCGATTGACACAACAACTAATCAGCCGTTTGCAACAGGCTCGTGCATATACGATGGCGATTTGGTCACACCAACGACCGCACCAACCAAGCGCGGACATACGTTCACCGGTTGGACGTTCAGTATACCATCACAAAACTAACGAATTGTGTTTTCCCCCGAAAACAAAAAACATTCCAAGCGCAATATTGGGATGTTTTTTTTCGTCCAATTAAAAATCCGCCAAAATGGCGGATTTTATTACTGATTCATGGAATTAAAGAAATCATCGTTTGTTTTCGTCAAACGCAATTTATCAATCAAAAATTCCATCGCTTCCAATGTTCCCATTGGATTAATTATGCGACGCAACACATACATTTTTGACAACACGTCTTTGGACACCAATAAATCTTCTTTGCGTGTGCCAGATTTAGTGATATCAATCGCAGGATACACGCGTTTATCAGACAATTTTCTGTCCAAAATAATTTCACTGTTGCCGGTTCCTTTGAATTCTTCAAAAACAACTTCGTCCATTTTGGAACCTGTTTCAATCAATGCAGTGGCAATAATGGTCAATGATCCGCCACCTTCGATATTACGTGCCGCACCAAAGAAACGTTTTGGACGCTGTAATGCATACGCATCAACACCACCGGTTAACACTTTACCACTGGATGGGACGACCGTATTATATGCACGTCCCAAACGCGTAATAGAATCCAACAAAATGACAACATCTTGTCCGGCCTCTACTAAACGTTTAGCCTTTTCAATAACCATTTCTGCAACCTGGATATGACGCGTTGCCGGTTCATCAAATGTAGATGAAATAACTTCGCCACGAACACTGCGTTGCATATCTGTCACCTCTTCCGGACGTTCGTCAATCAACAAAACTATCAATTTTACGTCTGGGTAATTTGTCGCGATAGAATGTGCAATATTTTGCAACATAACCGTTTTACCAGTCCGCGGTGGCGCAACGATTAAAGAACGTTGACCTTTGCCCGTTGGGGAAATCAAATCAATAACACGCGCGGATAAATTGCGCCCTTTGTCTGGGTCATCTTGGATTTCCATTTTCAATTTTTCATCAGGATACAACGGTGTCATATCATCAAAAGAAATACGATGACGCAAATTTTCAGGATCGCCGCCATTAACGCGTTCTATTGTTTCCAACGCAAAATAACGTTCAGATTCATTTTGTGGCGCCTGGATTTGACCTTCGATATAATCGCCAGTTTTAAGACCATATTTTTTAATCAAATTTGGCGACACATACAAATCGTCAGGTCCCGCCAAATAATTGCTTTCTGGGGCGCGTAAAAATCCAAAACCTTCGGACATACGTTCCAACACACCATCGCCAATCAAAGTAATTGATTTATCCGCAGCATACACACGCATAACCGCAAAACGCAATTGTTGAACATTCAACTGCGAAGGATTTTCAATCCCCATATCTTCAGCCATCTTCAACAACTGTTGAGGAGACTTTGTCTTTAATTCATTTACATGCATAAAAAAACCTTTTGGAAATTGCATCCAGAGAATTCTGGTGCTTTATATTGTTATTATAAACAGATTACAAAAAAAGTCAAGATTCAAGACACACAAAAAGACACCGGTCAGAGTCAAAAATAGTGAAAAAAATCACTATTTTAAACTATCTAAACCTGCATCTGCCAAACGACTCATAACATTAATTTTCTGCTGTTGCATAACGGCCGCTTTGGCATTTACGTTTCCTATCCCTTTGCCCCAACTTACTTTTCTGTCCATTTTGTTTACCTCTTTCTATAACATACATCTGGTAACAAGACAAAATATATCAAACAAAATTTTTTTGTCAAGCATTTTGTCAATTATCACCAATCTTTTTCTACACTCCCTATTCCCAATCTTTGTCGTCAACGTCATCATAACTTTCAATATCGTCAATATCGTCAATTTCTGTATATTCTTCGACCACAATAGGTGCAGCCTTTGGCTTTTCCGTATAGTGCACTTCCTTTACAACGCGCACGCGACGATTTTCAGCATTTGGCGTATTATTTGGTGTTGGAACTTTCAAATCTTCTTCGCCTGCTGAAACCGCGATTATCTGGGTCGATGGGATACCATATTTTATCAACATTTTCTGAACCGCTTCGGCACGACGCCCGCCCAAGGCATAGTTGTAATCACTGGAACCCGCCGTATCAGTATGTCCAACCACAGAAACTTTGATATTCTTATTCGCCTGGGTCGTGCTGGCCAATTTCTTAATCAAATCTTCATATTCAGGTTTAATCGTCGCCTGATTAAAATCAAATCTGATTTCAAAAATTTCTTCCATTATATGCTGTTTGGGTTCCAAAGGAATCTGTTGCACTTTGATAATAGTTTTATCATTAGATGTCGCGACTGGCGCCCTTTCAATATTATCCAAACGATCATTTATCGCCTTTAACTCTTCGCGCATCGCCATCATCATACTGATAAATTCATCACGCGACACATAATCATCATTTCCCACAGGGACAACATGATCTTCTTTGACATATACTTCCTTGATGGTCGGATTTGGACACGTCTGTGGTTCAGCCATTGGGCATGCCTCGGGTTCTGGACACGTTTCAGATTCAGAATATTCCGACGCATCACATTCCATACATGTCTTTTGATCTGAATTCGGACAAGTCACAGGTTCTGGCTGGGGCACAGGAATATGTTTTGCCTCAACAAATTCGGCAGACCATTCTTCGCCATCACCTTCACCACCATCAGAACCATAAATATTCTGATTGAAAATCACCGGCTGGGGTTGTGCAGGAACCGCCTGATTCACAACAGGCATAGTCATAGGCACCGGAACAACATTAACCAAATTAGACGGGATGTTTACATTGTTAACAATAACAAACCCCTCGCGCATTCTGGTTGAACCAGACATTGCCGACAAACCATTTGTTTCTGGATAATATTTTTCAGACGAATGTGATTCAGGTTTAATCGTTTCTGCTTCGACCGCGGCTACTGCCTGAGCTACAACTTCTGCCCTGCCATCCATACAATCCTTTAACGCCTGCATAGTGGCAAAAAAACGATTTCTGCATTCTTGTGCAGTAGCAATTTGACCACTGGCAGTTGCAGATATCCAACAATCAAATTTTGCCTGGCTTTCCGCGGCTAATTTCGGCTGCAATTGCACCGCATCAGTTTTCAGTTTTTCAATTAATTCATTATATGCATTAGAAATTTCAAATCTTTGACTTTCAGAATTTATATTCCAATTATCCAAACTCTCTGGGAAAGGTCTTTCGCCAGAAAACGCCCCCACAGCCTTTTGTGCGAACAGTTCACCGATATCAGGATATCCACTGGTTCGCGCATTGTAAATGCCATAAGAACGATAATTCAAAGCCAATTGGTTAAGGAAAGAATCCTTGTGGGGTGCATTAAAAACATCCAACCGTTCAACATAATCAACCGTTGGCGTTGCATAAACACCGTTTTCTTCGTCATTATAAGTCCCCGCACATCCAGCCAAAAGCACGGTTCCCAACATAACAGAAACACACAAACAATTCTTGTTTTTCATGATAAATTCCCTTTCCTTAGTAAATATCACACTAATTATACAGATTTTACAAAATCTAGTAAAGCAAAAAAGCGCACAAAAAAGAAAATTCTGTAATTATTTTTCAAATGCTTGCGTGGCCATCTGTCCCAACGAAGGCAACATAGATTGAATTCCGCCACTGCCACCCATTGATGAAACTGCCTGGATAACGGCATCCGTCCCAGCCGCACCACTCTTTTTGCCCATGCCGCCCAACGTCTGGGTTAAAAAACCGCCCCACAATTCTAACTTAGCCGCATTAACCTTTGACGGGGCACATTTTTGAGATTTTTCAACCAATTTGGCGACTCTGGCTGCTTCATCTGCGGTGTAATCTGCGGTATTAAAAGATATTTTTGAAAAAACTTCGTAAATATTTGAAACCGTTCTACAATTCTTGTTGTCTGACCCCTGACAAATATTAGCCGAAGAAACACGTGGATAATCTTCCCAAATCATATTTTTATCGCCGCTGCCATTAAAGGCCTCGTAACAAGTTTGATTACGATCCGCACGTTCCATAAAATCTTTATATGCACCACTGCTATATGACGTTGACGTGGAACACAAATTCCCCAACCCTGATATAGCCCCAGTTGCATAAGAATCACCAATTTTTGCCCACTCTTTGATTAATTCATTAACAACCCTGATTTCATCACTAGTCGGTTTACAATCATTAACCAACTGTTGCTGTTGTGCATTTAAATCTTTGATACTGTTATACATGGTCAACACCCCAGGTACCAAACTGGTTGCGGAATTCATTGGTTCTTCGACTACAGGCTTCACAGAATCCGCCTTTTTCACATTAACCGCCCCAACCGCAACACAGGGCGCAACAACAGCCATTAAAAATACAGATAATATTTTTTTCATTTCTCTCTTGTCCAACATTATATCACAAAAAAAAGATTATATAAATATAAAAATTGCATTTTTATTTTCAAACATATAAACTATGGACTATGAAACATGATCATCGCAATTTTATAATAATATCCAAACATAAACGACTTATGCGTTTATGGCAGTTTTTCTTTACAGGCTGGGGTTTGGTTATGATTGCAGTATTGGTTGCAGCACCTTTGTTCACGAAACAAATTTTATGGACACCGATTACTGCCATAAATATGAAAGACGTTGTTTCTAACCAGTTCAAAATGACCAATGCGAATTTTGTTGGAACAGACAAAGACAACAATCCTTTTAAAATTCATGCTGTATCTGGACACCAAAAATACGATACACCAGACATAGTATTTCTTGAAAAACCATCAGGCGTTATTACACGATCCGCAGAACACGGCAAAGTCACAGACCACATATCTGCCCTGCACGGTCAATTCAACCACAAAGACAAAACATTAACATTAACTGGCAATGTTCGCGTCGATTCCAGTAATGGCGACAAATTTTTAACGGAAAAAATGGTGATAAAATTATGATAAAAAAATCTGTATTACGGGTCGAACATTTATCAAAAAATTATGGAAAACGTGTTGTATTACGTGATATTTCTATGATTGCTAACCAGGGTGAATCAATTGGATTATTGGGACCAAATGGCGCCGGAAAAACAACTGCGTTTTATTGCATAACCGGACAATTGGCTGCAACAGGCGGACAAATATTCTTAAATTCCCAAGATATAACCCACCTGCCCTTTTATCAACGTTCTCGTCTGCACATTGGTTATTTACCCCAGGAAAACAGTGTTTTCCGCGGACTGTCTGTTGAAGATAATATCATGGCAATATTAGAAGTTGTCGAACCAGATTCAAAAAAACGCACGGAAAAATTGAACGCTTTGCTGGATGAATTTGCAATTGCATTTTTAAGGAAAAGTCCTGCAACATCACTATCTGGGGGCGAACGTCGGCGTGTTGAAATCGCACGCGCGTTGGCAAATGATCCTAAATTCATTTTACTGGACGAACCGTTTGCAGGCATTGACCCCATTGCGGTTAATGAAATTCGTTCACTGGTATCTCAATTAAAACACAGAGGCTTAGGCGTTATTATTACAGATCACAATGTCCGCGAAACATTGGGTATTACTGATCGAAGTTATGTTTTACACGACGGAATGATTTTGAAACACGGAACAACCAATGAAATTGTCCAAGATGAAATGGTTAAAAAAGTATATCTTGGGGAAAATTTCACTATGTAAAAATCAAATTTTTTAACAAGAACAAAACAAAAGCAAAAAAAAAGGAGAATAAATAATGTTTGCTGTTGATAAAATTCGCGCACGTCAAATTATGGACAGTCGCGGCAATCCAACAATTGAATGTGATGTCACTTTGTCAGATGGCTCTTTTGGACGTGCATCTGTTCCATCTGGGGCGTCAACCGGCTCTTTTGAGGCATTGGAATTGCGCGACGGTGGAAACACATATATGGGCAAAGGCGTTTCCAAGGCTGTTAAAAATGTAAATGAAATTATCGCACCTGCTTTGATTGGTATGGACGCCGAAAATCAAACAGAAATTGATGAAAAAATGTTGGCTTTGGACGGCACACCAAACAAAGATAAATTGGGCGCAAATGCTATTTTATCGGTATCTTTGGCGGTGGCACACGCAGTTGCAAATGCAAAACATATTCCATTGTACAAACACATTGCGAATATATTCGGCGAATCTAATCCACACGTATTACCACGTCCAATGATGAATATCATCAATGGTGGCGCACATGCTGATAACGGTCTGGACGCCCAAGAATTTATGATTATCCCTAATGGCGCCATGGACGAAGTATCGGCGATTCGTATGGGTTCTGAAATATTCCACAATTTGAAATCTATCTTAAAGAAAGACAAACACAGCACTAACGTCGGTGACGAAGGTGGATTTGCACCAAACTTTAACACATGCCACGAAGCATTAGATACAATCGTATCTGCGATTCGTGCCGCAGGTTATGTCCCAGGCGATCAAGTTTCTATTGGTTTGGACGTTGCATCTTCTGAATTTTTCAAAGATGGAATATATAATTTTGAAGGCACACAAAAAACATCTGATGAAATGATTGAATTCTATGAAAAATTAATCACTGAATATCCAATTATTTCTATCGAAGACGGCTTGGCCGAAGAAGATTGGACGGGTTGGAAAAAACTGACCGAAAAAATTGGTAACAGATGCCAATTGGTCGGCGATGATTTATTCGTCACAAATCCAATTCGCTTAAAGAAAGGTATTGACAACGGCGTTGCAAATGCGATACTTATCAAAGTGAATCAAATTGGTTCTTTGACAGAAACTCTGCGTGCTATCAAAATGGCCCAAAATGCAAAATATGGTGTCGTGATTTCTCACCGCAGTGGCGAAACAGAAGACACAACCATCGCAGATTTGGCGGTCGCGACAAACGCTGGTCAAATCAAAACTGGTTCTATGTCACGCACAGATCGTATGGCAAAATATAACCAATTAATTCGCATAGAAGAAGAATTGGGAACAGACGCAACATATGGTAAATAAAAATGTTGATGGGAATAAATATCATAGCGATTTTAAAATATGCATTGGCAATATGTATTCTGGTATGTATTGTAATTGCGCCGGCATATCTGGCGGCTGCAAATGGACGTGACAAATATGACAAAATGCTAACACGTTGTGGCAGTTTATTATTTTCATGGTCATTTGTCGGTTGGATTGTCGCGTTATTTATCGCATCAAAAAAATAATGTAAAATTATATAAACAAAGAACCGCCGTTATGGCGGTTTTTTATATAAAAAAAGATTTCTTTGATGCAACAGTCCAATCAAACTCAAACTTGGGGATCAAGCTGTTAATCTGTGACCGAACCGTTGCACCAAAGAAACTTTATGTTCCATATTATAAATAATAGTTAAAAAAAATACCAGAAAAAAATTGAAGAAAAAAATCGCCAAATCTGGCGATTTTTTTTATTTGTTTTCCAATTCAACAAAACAATTATTTGTTGCAACTGCCAATTAATTTAGAAATTGAAATATCTTTGTGCAACAAAAATTCGTATTCACAATTTCCAGAACGATAATAACCACCACATGCAGACAACATCAACACAGCAGCCAATGCCAATAATGCTTTTTTCATATTTAATCTCCTTTGTTTAATTTGCTTTTCAAAAGCCGATTGAATTGTAAAGAATATATTCAATTTTGCAAACAAAAATTTTAAAAGCCCCCAAAATGGGGGCGTTTAATTATTTTGCCAATTTTTCGTTTATCATCTGTTGTGTTTTTTCAACACCATAAATCAGTATAAAATTCGGCAAACGCGGACCGCTGGTCTGGCCTAATAAAACATTATAGAACATTGCAAAGAAATCGCGCAATTTATCTGCATCATAATGTTTTTTGCCGATATCATAACAGAACGTTTCTAAATCTTTGTCTATGCCCTGTTTGCCGACAAATTGTGTTAATCCATCACACAAATCACGCAACACGACACGTTCTGTATCCGTTGGTTCACGATATTGTTTATTCGGCTTTACAAAATCGTGGAAATATTGCACCGCATAGCCCGCCATTTTATTTAATTCTGGATTATTTTCAGGCGTCAATTCTGGGTTATACGCAGAAATATATCCCCACATATCTTCGATTCGTTCTGTATTGGCAGCACTGGCCAAATTCAGCAACAAATTATAAGTTATCGGCATACGATCAGACGGCACACCATGTTCACGATGAATATAAACCACAGGATTTGTCATTTTTTCAGTATCGTTCTGTTTATCATATCCGTTCAGATATTGATAATATTCATCAACACTGCGTGGAATTACATCAAAATACAAACGTTTGCTGGTCGTCGGTTTAGTATACATAAACAACGCCAAACTTTCAGGATTTGCATATGTTAACCACTGTTCAATACTGATGCCATTACCTTTGGTCTTAGAAATTTTTTGACCGGCTTCGTCAACGAACAATTGATATGTTAAATTATCAGGTTGTTTTCCACCCAAAATCTTAACAATTTGACCAGACAATTTATACGAATCAGTTAAATCGGCGCCACACATTTCATAATCAACATCCAACGCCAACCAGCGCATAGCCCAATCCGCCTTCCATTGTAATTTTGCATTTCCGTTCAACACAGATTGTTCAACGGTTGTTCCATCTTCATCAACGAACGTCACGGTGCCTTTGGCAGGATTCACAGACAACAAAGGAACCTGTAACACATGACCAGTTGATGGCGAAATTGGCATCACAGGACTATATGTCTGGCGTCTTTCTTCGCCCAGTGTTGGCAACATAATTTCCATAATTTTGTCGTAATTTTCCAACACTTTAATCAGCGCGTCATTAAATCTACCAGATTTATACATTTCCGTAGAACTGACAAATTCGTATTCGAAGCCAAAATTGTCCAAGAAATCACGCAACATTGCATTGTTATGCGCCGCAAAACTGTCGTATTTTCCAAACGGGTCTGGGACGCGCGTTAACGGACAACCAATGTATTTTTCAATTTCCGATTGATTTGGAATATTCGACGGAACCTTGCGCAATCCATCCATATCATCAGAAAATTCAATCAAACGCGTTGGAATATCAGAGATTTTGGAAAACGCCCAACGAACCATACTGGTCCGCGCCACTTCACCAAACGTGCCAATATGCGGCAGACCTGACGGTCCAAAACCGGTCTGAAACAACACATAACCTTTGGCCGGGGTTTTATTACCAATACGTGCCAATATTTTGCGAGCCTCTTGGAAAGGCCAAGTGTTAATCTGACTATAATCAATATTCGATGACATAATAAAACTCCTGTTTTGTTGTGCGGGTTGTGTATAAACGCCACCAGGATTTCTATTCTATCATGTAAAACACATCACGCAATAAAAAAGTGGTTTTATTCGTATCTTAAACTGTCGATTGGGTTTAATTTTGCCGCCTTAATCGCAGGCATCACCCCAGACACCAAACCGACAACCACCGCCACAGATATAGAAACCACAACCGGCCAAATACTGAACGGAACATTGTAATGCATTATGAATCGCCCAACACCCTGGGATAATCCAACCCCCAAAACCAATCCAAACATTGAACCTATGAATGATATCATTATTGATTCAGATAAAAATTGCGTGACTATCGTGCTTTCTTGGGCACCAATAGCCTTGCGAATACCGATTTCACGCGTACGTTCTGCAACAGACACTAACATCATATTCATAATACCAATTGAACCCACCAACAACGACACCGCTGCAATCGCAACTAATAACAAAGTTAAATAACTGCTGACCGTGTTCATAGTTTCCATAACCTGTTTCATATCTGTAATTTGAAAATCGTCATCTGCATCATCTTTCAATTTATGACGTTCCCGCAAAAGTGCGGTTATTTGTTCAGACACAACATTATTATCGGCATCTTGGTATAATTTCAAAGATATCATACGAATTGCATTTGGAAAACGTGACCCAGTAATACGCTTTTTCAACGTAGTAATTGGAACAATCAGCATATCATCTTGGGATGACATTCCCGAATCCCCCTTGGCCTTGGTCACACCAATAACAGTTAACGGGGTATTTCTGACCCTGATAACTTCGCCAACTGGATTTTTGGGCATTCCTAATTCTTCGGCTGTTTCAGGACCGATAACAACATACGTCGCCGCATTTCTTACCGCAGACATATCAAAAAACGAACCATATTCCATTTCTATGTTTTGCACCACGGTGTATCCAGGATACACACCCACCATTGACGTAGACCAATTCTTGTTTCCATACACAACCTGGGCAGCACCATTTTCCACAGGTGACACCGCTGCGATATCTGGTAATTTAGCCAATTGTTCCACATCGTCCATCGTCAACGTCATACGATTCCCAGTCCGAACACCGGCACTTTGCGCCGCACCGGCACGTATCATCATAGTATTCGTTCCCAAAGAAGAAAATTGATCTGTAATTGATTGCTGAACAGTTTCGCCAACCGCGACCATTATCACAACCGCCATAATACCAATAACTATGCCCAACACAGTCAAAAATGACCGCATTTTATTACCACTGATTGAAAGCCACGATTCGTGCGCTATGTCGTAAAAAGTCATTTTTGTCGCGCCCTTTGTTCAGATTTTACCAACACAGATTCGTTTTTCGGAATTACACCATCATATGTAATATGACCGTCGTAAATATGTATGACACGATTTGCATACTGTGCAATTTCAAATTCGTGTGTAATCATTACAATCGTAATACCTAAATCTTTGTTTAATTTTTTAAAGAACCGCAATATCTCGTTCCCCATTTTGGAATCCAACGCCCCCGTGGGTTCGTCCGCTAATATAATCTTTGGATCCCCAGCCAGTGCACGCGCAATCGCAACACGCTGTTTCATACCACCTGATAATTGAGTTGGTAAATACGTTTCAAATTTTTCCAAACCAACTAATTTTAACATTTCTCTGGCACGATCTTCACGTTCTGAAATCGGTAAACCACGATACATCAATGGCAACATAACGTTGTCCAAAATATTACGCTTTGGCAACAAATTAAAATTCTGGAAAACAAAACCAATGTATTCATTCCGAACACGTGCCAATTCATCCGGCAACAGCGTCGTAATATCTTTACCATACAATTCGTATGTCCCGGATGTTGCAGAATCTAATGCACCGATAATATTCATACACGTAGATTTACCAGAACCCGACGGTCCCATAATTGCAACAAATTCCCCAGGCATAATATCAAAAGTATTATCAAACAAAACCTGTTGTTCTCCCCCTATTTCCAATGGGAAACTTTTACAGATTTTTTTCATCGAAATGACCGGTGTTTGCTTCATATCAAATTCCCCGACGTTTTTTTATTACATTGGACCGCCGCCCGGACCACCGGCTGGGCCGTTACGTCTTGTTGAAGATTTAGATTTTGATTCTTGGCCAACATAACCAACGACTACTTTATCCCCCTCTTTAATTTCATCAGAAATAATTTGTGTTTCTGTTGCAGTGGTTAATCCTTTTTCATACTTTACAAAAACAATATCATTACCACGTTTTACCGCCAAATGAGTTTTCGGTGTGACATCTTGCCCCTTCACATCAACCATACCATCAAAAGAACGAACTAAAAATGCTGAATTTTGTGCTTTCCATGTATCAGTTGCAGAATCAATAATAATCGTCACAAACGCGGTCATTCCCGGCATCAACCGTAAATCAGAATTATCCACATCAATCACCACAGTGTACACAACCACATTAGAAGTCGTTGTTGGTGACAAACGAACTTGACGCACAGAACCTTCAAACTTTTGTTTTGGATATGCATCCACAGTAAACGTCACCGCCTGTTTTTCTTTGATAACACCAATGTCTGCTTCGGACACGGATGTTTCAATCTGCATTTTGGTTAAATCTTCTGCGATTTCAAACAAATCTGGCGTTTGGAACGATGCCGCCACAGTTTGACCTTTGTCCACTTTGCGCGAAATAACCGTTCCATCCACAGGCGACGTAATCGTTGCATAGCCTAAATTAGTCACTGCGCGATCATATTGCGATTGCATACGTTTCACCGATTGAACCGCCTGTTCATACGTAGACAGCGCCTTTTCCATTTCTGCACGTGCGATATAGTCAGAATCATATAATGTTTTATTTCTTTCATAATCGCGTTGTGCCAAATTCAACTGAGATTTCGCAGATTCAAGTGATGCTTCGGCTTCCGCCACAGATGCCTGTAATACCGTTGGTTCAATCGTCAACAAAATATCGCCACGTTTAACTTTGGAATTATAATCAACGTATAATTCTTCGATTGTCCCAGATACCTGCGACCCCACACTGACTGTATTCAAAGGCATAATTTCTCCGGTTGCCGTTACAGTTTGCGAAATATCACCACGTTGTATGTCCACCGTCACATATTTCTTTACCGCATTTGATTTCTTTTGCGCACCAAAAAGAAAGACAAATGCCCCAACAATAATAACTATGGAAACCAACCATTTATGACGCAAAAACCAATTTCTTCTTTTTTTATTCATCCATAACCTCCTCTAACTCTGATTTTAAATCACCAATAGACAACGCAACCGCCGCCCGTTTAACAAACAAATCATATTTAGCCGCATTATGCTGTTTTTGTGCATCGACCAATTCAGCCTGTGCAGTTTGCCAATCTAACATAGTCGCACGTCCAACCTTGTACATTCCCGATGTAACACGTTCGCTTTCCGTTGCAGACTTCAATAATGCTTCGGTTTGTATCAACACTGTTCGCGCGGTTTTATAGTTTTGATATGCAGTGAACACATCCATCATCGCCGCATTAGATGTTTGTATTTCATTATATTTTGCACGTTCATAGTCAGATTCTGCCGCACGCAATCCATACATATTTGCAAATCCTGCGAACAAAGGCATTGATGCACGAATACCAATCGAACCATTTATCTTATTAGAATTCGGCGCAAAAGTCCCAGCCACACTGTCATCGTTCCACGATATCGACCCAGACGCAGAAATAGATGGCAAATTTTTCAAAAACGCACTATTGCGTTTATGCCACGCAGCATCTTTACTGGCACGCGCTTTTAACAAATCAGGTCTTTTTTCCTTTGCAATTTTGACTAATTCATCAATACTTTCTTTCTCGGCATCGCTTCCAAAGCTAGATGACATATCTGCAATCTTTATATCCTGATCAGCCGGAAAAGACAATTTAGTTAACAAGGTAGCCTTGGCAATTTCACGATTATTTTTTGCGCGTTCCAATGATAACTTTGACCCGGCTAATGTTGTCTCAGATTTATATACGTCTGCTTTGGCAACCGCACCCGCTTTAAACTTATTAGACGCAGTGTCATATGCGGTCTGCGCCACAGTCAGCGCGGTTTGCGCTGCATTAACATCGGCATCAGCCTTTAACAATTCGTAATAAGATCCAACCAAACCATAAACAAAGTTTTGCACAGTTTCACTGAAATCAAATCCTGCCGCGCGATAGGTTTCAATCATTTGATTCATATCTGCCGTCCGCTTGCCAAAATCAAAAATCAAATAAGATGCAGAAATCGATGCACCATATGACCAATCATCCCAATTTTTGTTTTTGAAATTTTTACCCGCAGACACACCGGCGGACACACTGGGCAAATAACTTGAATACGCGGCATTTTTATTAAAATGTGAAGACCGCAAAGATTGATATGCCGCCATTGTTTGTGGATTTCGACATAAACCTAATTCAATAACATTCTGTAAAGATTGAACCCCGTCTGGCACAGTGCGCAATGTTTCGCAATCATTTTTGGCGAACGCGACAACGGGCATCAGCGCGAATATCGCAAACAGAAATTTCATAAAAACTCTCCTACAAGATATATAACGAATTGTATCCTATCAAAGATAGTTTATTTTGACAACAAAAATGTTATTTTTTGTATTTTTTTGTAATTAATATTATAATAGAAATGTTACAAAAATAGAGGGACAGAAAATGAAAAAAACAATATTATTAACATCACTATGTTCATTATTGTCATTTGCTGCATTTGGCGCAGATATGCCACAACCACCAATGAACAGTTCCAACGGTCATGGCCCACGTGGCGATATGATGATGAATTTATCAGAAGAACAAAAAACATGTATTGAATCGTATGGTTGTCCGAAAATGGAAAGACCTGGGCGACCCGAAAATGGTGAACAACCAGATTTCAATAATAAACCTGAACCTGGTGTTCGTCCTGAAATGACCTCAGAACAACGTACAGCCATGGATTGTATGCGCAAAGCGATGGAATCTTGTGGTGTTCAAATGCCTACACCGCCTGAACGTCCAAACGGCGAAGGACACGGTCCCCATCCAGATGGCGACCGTCCTGAACATCCAGACAAATAAAACAATAAATAAAAATCCCCGCTACGGGGATTTTTATTTATTCGCTTTTAAGCAATCCATCAACGCCGCCAGTTACATGCCTCTATGGTTCCACTGTATCATCATAGACTGAATACGTTGTATCATTAAAACGTATCTTTAATTTATGCATTGCACCATTATGCATATAAACATCATTTACTGTCATATTCCCATAGAATATATCGTCGCCGACCTTGATATTTAATGATGGGGTTGTCTTTTTTACATTACGTAAATATACTATGTCTTCGCCAACGTGTAAAATACGCCCACATTGTGCAACCGATGACATCCCCATTGGCGAATACCAATTATTGGGACATGATTCAATACCCTGATCAATTATTTTGTTAAACATATATGTTCCACCAGAACAATAACTATTTGCCGGACACACAACACAGCCATCGTAATTCATTGGCATATAATAACCGGCACTACAATTATGTTCGTTTAACTCAAAAATTGGTGTCAATGCCCGTAGAATCTTGCCACATCCATTGTTAACTTTTGCTTTTATTAAAATCCCTTGATTTATATTTTCATTAAAAGTATATATTCCACCATCACAAACAGCCCAACTGGGACATATTTCACAAATATCTGTATTTGCCGGTAAATAATATCCTGTTGCACACACATGTACATTAGGTTCAAACAAAGCCGTCATAGTCGCAATATGACTGCATCCGTTTCCTACATTCTCAATATATACAGTATCACCATACACATCATATATGTTAAATATCATTACAAATAAAAATAATACAAACATACGCATTTTATTATTGCAGATTTTCTTCAACTGGTGTTACCAAAGGATAATACAATGTGACAGGCGTCCCGTTCATATACTGCGCACCAAGCCAATTTTTCCAATCCGTTGCATTTTGAAAATTAGTACTTGTAGCATTTTCTGCCGTCATGGCTCTTGCACCAAAAGCCAGCCCCCATCTTGAAGCGTACACGCCGCCGTATCTTGATTCAGTACCAAGAGCCGGCATAGTATCTTTCCAATTGAAATGTGTACATAAAACTTGTAATGGTGTTCGTGTTTCACTTTGCAAATTCCAACAAGAATTTGTATCAGTTGCCCAATTTTCTGAACCATTTAATACCATAACCCCGACACGACGTGTTATTTTATTCGTTTGCGGGTCATAAGTATCCGCAATAAGATTATCTTCACTTCCTAGGGCACGTAAAACAGTATTACCAAATTGTGTAAAATTTGGTTCTATTGGGTTCTCTGGGCTTGGTGTTTCCGACTGCGACCACGAACCATATACTGCTGTTTCCAACCAACCCACAAAATGATAACCATATTTTGTTGGCGCTGGGGTTGGTAAAATTAAATCATCACCAGTTTCACAAGTTGTTTGTGCATAATTTGTTCCGTCAACCAACCAATTATAATGTACAGTTGCTGCAAATACTGTGCCACATCCAGCATACATAAACATAACTAACACAAGCCTTTTCATAACTCCTCCGTTTTTTTTCAACAAAAAACCACCGAAAAAACACTCAGGTGGTTGGAGGTTCAAGACAATTCAAATCGGAAATTGTGTGCCTTATTCAATATATTCGGCAACCCTCCAACCCAATAACACAGTTGGAGATTTTAACGTCTTTTTCAGACGCCGATTTGTCCGGGCCTTGACACCCCATCAGAAAAACACCTTCTGACGAGCGAATTTTATCAAAAATAAAAAACAAAGACAATAAAAAAATCCCCGCTACGGGGATTTTTATTTATTCGCTTTTAAGCAATCCATCAACGGCGCCGGTTATAACGCCACTATCGCCACCACCAACCATATCGCCCAATTTACCATTGATTAAACTGTTCCCAACCGCTCCACCAACTGCGCCTATGCCGCCAACTGTCCCGCCAATGTTAACTCTTTTTTCTGATGTTTGTTTATCGGCATCTATTTTTTCTTGGTCCGCCGCGGAATTTAATGCTGTGGCACGATATATTGATGCGTATGCCCCACCGGTTATACCAACGTTTTCATCATCATATAATCCTATTTGTGATTTATCTAAAATCTCTTCGCTTTCAAGCCCCGGTTTCATACCCAACGATTCTTTGCGTTCTTTCAAACTGGCGGCTAATGTCATATATTCATTACGCAAATTCAAGAATACTGTATCATTTCCGCCCGGTAATTCAATTGGATCCGGACCACCCTTAACCGATTTCCCAGGTGCATACGAACAACGGAAAGTTGCCAAATATGCCGCCATATCTTGTTCTGCCGCTTCATCTGCCTTTTGTTCTGCCAATCCCATAGCTAATTCCATTCCGCCCAACCCAGTTGCCGCCATGGTTGCCGCAGTCAATACACGATTTGCCAAAGAATTTTCTCTTGCTTTGGCATTTTTGTAATTTTGTTCCAACACTGTTATTTTGGAATACATATCCAAAGCGCCACCCTTTAACCCAGGCATTTTTTTGATATGTGATTGAATCAACGCGGCCTGATTTTGTTTATCTATGACATCGGCCCTTTTGAATAAATCAATAGCCCCCGCAAAACATTGCTCATAGCACGATAAAGATAAAACCAATATCAATAATTTTTTCATTTATTTTGCTACTCTGTGCGCACATTTTCTACATCTGAAAAATCAACAATATCGCTTTTGTGAACACTTCGTAATTCCAACTCCGCCTTCATAGATGGCCATTCTCTACTAGAATCTGTCCCACCAGCAAAATGCCCATCTTCCGTTTTGCCGCACACATACATACCATCACGAATATCTTGGACCCTTAAATTCTCTACCCGGTAAAACTCTTTATACTCATATGCAGATGTCCCCACATCAAACAACACTTGTTGAGAATCTTGGCGTTCTGAACGTGGTCGCCGTCTGCCCCGCGCGGTGCTGTCAATTTCGATAGTATCGAACAAAGAGATCTCATTTATTATAACCAGGTTTTTTTCACTATAATCATCGTGGATTACAATATGACTATAGCCAGAATCATTTTCTACGATTGAAAGCGCATGCGCTTCGAACCCATCTGGATAAAAACACATATGTTCACGTTCATATTGTAATTCTTCGTTCACACCATCACAGCCAGTTTTTTTCGAATGGAAGCCCTGACTGCCCGTACATTTTGCTGTATCCAATTCACCTTCGTCTAACCAATAATCTGTTTGGTTTCCAGATTTAGATTCGCGAATTTTACGTCCGGTTTTTTGACTTCTTTGCCTCAACGCTGCCATCGCAGCCTCTTTATATTCTTCAAAAGCCAATTCTGCAATACGATTTCTGTATCTCATGAATTTGACAGTTTCGTCTTTACCATTCATCTGTTTTACCAATTTTGGGTCTTTGGATTCCAAAAATTTTTCCATTTCATCCAATGCATTGGTGGCCATATTATCGGTTGTATCATTCAGTTTTTGTTGTAACCCAGAGAAAGTATCTTGCACAAATGCGTTTTCTTTCAAATTCATCTTGGCATCCGCAAAACAATTTACGCAACACACAACGCCAATGAAAAAGCATAGTAATTTTCTCACAAACAAACTCTCTCGTTCCTTGAATTATATCACAAATCAGTATGAAATCATAACAAAAAACACCCAATTGGGTGTTTTTTATTTACAAATAATTTTCCAAATTATTCGCGCCAAACTACGCTTTCAAAAAGCGCGTTTATCTTTTGTTTCAATTCTGCATCATTAAAGAACTGGTTTCTGTCTGCATCCGTTGTTTGTGCATGCGATTGACCATTATGTGTTTCACCATGACAACCACATTTTTCACATTCATGATACGGAGTGTATTTTTGCACGGCGAAATTTTTCACACCTAAATTTGATGCAATCGTTGCAATTTCAAGCAAATCATCTTTGGTCACAAATGATGGATCACATGTTGTGCGCACTTCCAATCCGCGTCCTGTTGAAACCCAATATTTTAATGATTCAAGCATACGCTCATACGCAACATCAACACCTGTTAAATCGCCATATCGTTGTTTGGCTGCTTTGAAATCCAATCCCACCCAATCAACAATATCGCAAACTTTCTTTAACAAATCAGGATAAAATCCGTTTGTATGCAACCCGATTGCAAATCCTAAATCCCGAACACGTCGCATATAATCAATCGTTGCATCGGCCTGCATCAGTGCTTCGCCACCTGAAAAAACTATACCCTCTAATTTGCCGACACGATTTTTTATCCAATCAAAAACTTTATCTGGATCATATTCGCCATCTGCCAACGGAATCAAATGCGGATTTGAACAATACGCACATCTGAACGGACAACCACATAAAAATAATACAGCGGCCAGTTTTCCAGGAAAATCAATAGTCGTAAAGGAAACCAAGCCGCCGATTTGAATCTGTTTCATGAGATTTTAACCCACGTTTTACGCAGCCTTTTTCATTAATTCGGCATGGCGCGCACCAGTCGTCAAACAGTTTGATTCAGTAAATGTTTTACGTTCACAGAATTCAGCAAACTTACCAGCATTAAAATTGCTGACTGGACGGATATATCCCATTGCACGTGAGAATTTTTCGCATGGTGTTCTTTGTTGTGGGTTCATTTTACTCTCCTTTTCTTTTTTTGTTTTTTTGTTGCGTGTGTCCCCCAATGTTCCTTCTCCCAAAGGGGGACATTTGTTTTTTTGTGTTAATGGTCACAATCTTTACATTTGATATCATTGCTGTTTGCAACAATTTCTGCATCACATTTTGGACAGAAATCATGTGCCCCCGGCAAATACCCATGTTTTGGACAAATTGAAAATGTCGGTGTTAATGTCATATATGGCACTTTGTAATTTTCAAAAATTGTCCGCACAATCTTTTCAGCCGCCTCACCAGACGACACTGGTTCACCCATATAAAGGTGCAACATTGTTCCACCGGTGTATTTGCGCTGCAATTCTTCCTGATGTTCCAAGGCGACAAATGGGTCATCTGTGAAATACACAGGTAATTGTGTTGAATTCGTATAATACGGCGCATCAGGCGTTCCCGCAGTTATAATATCTGGAAAATTCTTTTTATCTGTTTTTGCGAAACGATATGCACATCCTTCGGCTGGTGTGGCCTCTAAATTATATAGATTGCCAGTTGTTTCTTGATAATCTGCCAAATTAGTACGGATGAAATCCATCACATCCAAAACCAGATTTTTGCCGAACACGCTAGCAATATTTTCAGTGCCATTTGTGAAATTCATAACCATTTCATTCGCACCGTTAACACCGATTGTTGAAAAATGATGATTCCAACTGCCTAAGTAACGTTTTGTAAACGGATAAAGACCATGTTCCAAATTCTTAGAAATAATCTTACGTTTGATTTCCAACGAATCGCGTGCCAAATCCAACAAGCGTTTCAATTCACGGAACAAACCTTCGCGGTCACCCTTATGCGTATATCCCAGACGCGCCAAATTGATTGTCACAACACCAATAGAACCGGTTTTTTCGGCAGATCCAAACAAACCACCACCACGTTTCAACAATTCACGCACGTCCAAACGCAATCTGCAGCACATAGAACGCACGTCTGTCGGATTCAAATCAGAATTCAAGAAATTTTGGAAATTTGGAATTCCATATTTTGCAGCCAATTCAAACAACGGTTTGACGTTTGGATGATCCCATGGGAAATCATCTGTAATATTATATGTTGGAATTGGGAAAGTAAATGGACGGCCCAATGCGTCACCTTCGGTCATAACCTCAATAAACGCTTTGTTAATCATATCCATTTCTGGTTGTAAATCACCATATGTGAAATCAACCATCTTTTTGCCAACAAACGGACGTTGTTCACGCAAATCTTTTGGACATGTCCAATCGAAAGTGAAATTGATAAATGGTGTCTGGGTTCCCCAACGACATGGCACAGAACAATTAAACACCAACGTCTGCATAGAATTTTTCACATCTGCATATGACAATTTATCTAAACGAACATATGGTGCCAAATATGTATCCACAGACGAAAACGCCTGAGCACCAGCAAATTCATTTTGCAAAGTCCCTAAGAAATTAACCATATGCGAAACCGCAGTAGCCATATGACGTGCCGGTTCACATTGCAGATAGCCCTTTACCCCATTAAATCCTTCGTACAACAATTCGCGCAAAGACCACCCGGCGCAATACCCCGTCAACCAACCCAAATCATGAATATGGAACGCCGCAGTTTTGTGCGCTTCGGCTACTTCGCGTGGATATAAATTTAACCAGTATTCAGCGGTCATACGTTCACTGGTTCTTAAAATAAGACCGCCAATAGAATAACCAATATTAGAATTTTCTTTGACGCGCCAATCCGCTTCTGATACATAACCGTTAATGACTTCCACTGCATCGACCATAGAATTACGAATCTCAGAACGTTTTTGACGATATATTATATAAGATTCCGCAGTTTTATATGCATGCGCATCCATCAATGTTTGAATAACAATCTCTTGAATATCTTCGACACCTGGGATTTGATCTGCAAATTTTTTATCAAGACGTTTCAATACATCTTGGGTAATTTTAACAATATCTGCATCAGATATTTCACACGTGACATCCACAGCCTTTTTAATCGCTTCAAAAATCTTTTTCGCATCAAAAGACACCACTTCGCCAGAACGCTTTTTAATGGATTCCAACTTGCACGTCAGTGTTGACACAACCTGTATTTTAACTTCATTTTCCATATTCGCCATATCTACAACCCTTTTTTTGGCAAAAATACTATATATAGTATGTTTTTAGTTTCTTGCTACACAATATACAGTATTTTTATCTGATTCTCATTATCAAAAAAAATTTTTTTTCGTTTTTTTTTCTTGCTTTTTTGTAAGGCGCGTTTTCCGCGGCATTGGGACGTTTTTCACATAACCGATTCGGATGTATTTTGGACACTAAACACCTTTTTGTATTTATTTTAGTCAAAAAAAGTTAAAAAAAACGATTCGAAACACCAAAAAAATCAAAATATAGATATTTTTTCACCGATTCGAATCAATATATTGATTTTTTAGTTTTATCTTATTGAATAAAGGCTTTTTTAAATGATATTTGCGAATCGTTGTTAAAAAAATCCGAATCAATTTAAGAAAAATGGGATGACGGGACCGACCCAAAAAATAGATATTTTTACGAAAGCCACCACCCCATTTTATAATCTCTCTCACTCTGCTTTCGCAATAGGCATTATAACATAAAAAAATTTTTTACCAAGAAAAAGAATGCCAGATTTGGCATTCTTTGTTCTGAAATGATGAAAAAATATTTTTAATTACGATGTCTTGCGTATGTTTCATCGCGCGGTGTTTCGCCAAAAATCCAGACCAAAGCCCAAATCAAAGCGCACAACCCGATGACAGCATACACTAACCGGGTCATCAATGTCATAGGACCAAAAATCCAAGCGACCAAATCGAATCTGAAAAATCCGACCAACCCCCAGTTTAATGCCCCAATCAAAGACAAAGGTTTCAAGACATAGTGTAATAATGCTCCCATTTTTTTCTCCTGTGGTTAAATAATGGTTAAAGTCTTTCAAGACACCCATATTATAAAACAATATAACCCCACATGTCCGTAGGAACGGTATCTTAATGATACCCAATACAATATTTACTTGTCTTGCTATAAAATTGTATGATAACATGAGTTTGGATAACTACGATGAGAGAAACAGCTCACTGTTTTTTGATGAAGGGGGTTTATTGTTATATCTCAAAGGCTCTCCGATATTTAACGGTAATATAAAAAAACTAAACTGCAACTGATGATTTTTTCTGGATTCTTTTATTTTTAATAATATAATAGACAAAAACAAATATAGGACAAACGATATGAATATCAGACTTGATGGACGCGTCGCATTAATAACTGGCGCAACCGGTGGAATTGGCAGCGCGATAGCCACGGAATTTTTTAGATCTGGGGCAACGGTTATAATAAATGGTCGCTCTCAGGAAAAAATTGATGTTTTTACAAATAATTTATTATCCGATGCAAATATATCTGATTCTAACCGCGTTTATGGTATAGCGCTCGATTTATCTGAACCAAATTCAGAAATAAATATTATTAAACACGCTATCGATAAATTTCACAAAATCGATATATTAGTGAACAACGCAGCGATAGTGGATGGCAAACCTATTTCGTATTCTGACGAACAATTTGTCAAAGATGTAATGTTGGTGAATTATCAAAAACCATTTTTATTGACTCGTAATGCCTTGTCATATATGCGCAAAGCGCAATATGGTCGCATAATAAACATTACTTCATTAGCTGGTCAAAGTGGCGGCAAAGGATTATCTAATTACGCAGCCAGCAAAGCAGCCATGCATTCTTTCTCGCAAACTATTGCTTGCGAATATGGTAAATATAATATTACCGCAAACAGTATTGCCCCCGGGTTTGTTGAAACAAAAACGTTAAAGAAAATACCAGAAGAATACAAACAAAATTCAAAAAAACTTATCCCATGCCATCGATTTGCCACCCCATCAGAGGTTGCAGATTTGGCAACGTTTTTGGCATCTGAACGCGCATCATATATTAATGGTCAACAAATCGCACTAAACGGCGGGGTATATAGATAACATATTTATTGTAAATAAAACCCCGAATAAATCGGGGTTTTATTTTATCAAATTCCACTTTTATTTTTTACGTGGAAATTTCACAGCTGCCTGAGCCGCCGCTAAACGTGCGATTGGCACACGGAACGGGCTGCATGATACAGAATTGAATCCACATTTATGGAAGAATTCAATTGATTCTGGATCACCACCATGTTCACCGCAAACACCCAAGTGGATTTTATCACCCTTGGTATCGCGTGCTTTGGCCACAGCGTCCTTGATTAACAAACCAACCCCCAACTGATCCACAGATGCAAATGGGTCGGCGACATAAACACCACGTGCACGATATTCGTCCAAAATCTTGCCGGTATCATCACGTGACATACCCAATGTTGTTTGTGTCAAATCATTTGTTCCAAATTCAAAGAATTCGCAACTTTCTGCAATTTCATTTGCTAAAACTGCGGCACGTGGCAATTCAATCATAGAACCAACGGTGTATTCAACACTGTCGCCTGTTTCCGCAAACACTGCATCCGCAGTTGCATCGATAACTGCTTTGACGATGTCCACTTCCTTCTTAGAACCAACCAATGGAACTTCGATTTCTGGGAAGACACGAACACCCATCTTTTTGCATTCAATCGCAGCAAACAAAATTGCACGCGTTTGCATTTCGCAAATTTCAGGGTATGTAATCGCCAAACGGCAGCCACGATGACCCAACATCGGATTTTGTTCTTTTAATGCTTCTGCACGAGCCTTCACAAATTCCACAGGTTTGCCAATATGTTCTGCCAATTCTTTCATATCTGCTTCGGTATGTGGCAAGAATTCATGTAAAGGTGGATCAATCAAACGAACTGTCACTGGCAGACCATCCATAATTTTGAACAATTCGATAAAGTCAGATTTTTGATATGGCAACAATTTATCCAGCGCAGCGCGTCTGCCGGCTTCGTCATCAGCCAAAATCATTTCGCGCATATCTTGGATACGGGACGGATCAAAGAACATATGTTCTGTACGTGCCAAACCAATACCTTCGGCACCAAAATCACGTGCTTGTTTTGCATCTTTTGGTGTTTCAGCATTTGCTTTGACTGTCAAAACTTTGATTTCATCAACCCATTTCATCAATGTGCCAAAATTACCAGTCAATTCCACAGATACTGTTGGAACTGCGCCTTCGATAATTTGTCCTTTGGCGCCATCAATAGAAACCCAATCGCCTTCGTGAATTGTCACACCAGACGTTGTCTTCATTGTTTTTGTTTCATAATCAATTTTAATGTCTGGGGATCCAGATACGCATGGTGTTCCCATACCACGAGCAACCACAGCAGCGTGCGATGTCATACCACCACGTGCAGTAATCACACCCTGGGCCGCATTCATACCCGCAATATCTTCTGGGGACGTTTCAACGCGGATTAACATAACTTTTTTGCCCTCTTTCTTCCATGCTTCGGCATCTTCGGCATTAAACACAGCCTGACCAACCGCAGCACCTGGGGACGCAGGCAAACCAGTCGCAATAACTTTCTTTTCAGCCTTTGGATCCAACATAGGATGCAACAAATGATTCAATTGGTCTGCACCAACGCGCAAAATTGCTTCTTCTTTTGTCAATAATCCTTCTTCGACCATTTCTACGGCCATACGCACCGCAGCAGCCGCTGTTCTTTTTCCATTACGGCATTGCAACATCCACAATTTTTTGTGTTCAATAGTGAATTCCATATCTTGCATATCTTTATAGTGCTGTTCCAATTTATTGCGAACATCAACCAATTCTGCATAAACTTCTGGCATAGCTTCTTCTAATGAAACGCGGCCAGAATCATCTTTGGCCATTGGCTGTGGTGTCCGAATACCAGCCACAACGTCTTCACCCTGGGCATTAATCAAATATTCGCCATAGAATTTATTTTCCCCAGTTGCAGGATCACGTGAAAAACACACACCCGTTGCACTGTCATCGCCAGAATTTCCGAAAACCATAGCCTGAACGTTCACAGCGGTTCCCCAATCACCAGGAATATTGTTCAATTTACGATATGTGATTGCTTTCTTGGACATCCAAGAACCAAACACAGCACCAATACCCAATTTCAATTGTTCCCATGGATCTTGTGGGAAAACTTTACCAATTTTGACACCAATTTCTTTGAATTTTTCAACCAAATCTTTCAAATCTTCGGCGGTCAATTCAGTATCAACTTTATAGCCTTTGTCTTCTTTCATACGTTCCAATGTATGTTCAAACAAATCAATATCTGCGCCCAACACAACATCAGAAAACATCATGATAAAACGACGATAAGAATCATACGCAAATCTTTCATTATTTGCAGATTTTGCCAAAGCCTTAACCGTTTCGTCATTCAAACCCAAATTCAACACTGTATCCATCATCCCAGGCATAGAAACACGCGCCCCAGAACGAACAGACACCAACAATGGATTTTCCATATCTGCAAATTTTTTACCCATGATTGCTTCGATATGTGCAATACCATCTTTGACCTGATCCATCAAATCAGACGGATAAGATTGTCCGTTTTCATAATAATATCTGCAAACATCAGTTGTCACTGTAAATCCAGCAGGCACAGGCAACCCAACCAAATTCATTTCTGCCAAATTGGCACCTTTGCCCCCCAACAGATTGCGCATATCCGCGCGACCTTCGGCGGCACCATTTCCAAACGTATAAACCCATTTATTAGCCATGGTATCTCCTTTATATGTTAAAGCGTTTAAACCGGGTGTATTTTGGACAAAACATCTCAGAAAAGCAAGGACAAAATCAAAAAACATGTAAATTTATTCCTAAATGTCATATTGATAGAAATATTGACAATCGGGGACAAATCTACTAACCTAGGACATTGATGATAAACCAGGATAAAAAATGCAAAAATTATCGCAATCATTAAAAAAACAAGTTCTTGAAAATATGTTTGTAAAGAATTACAAACGTATGTGGAAATATATTAAACCATATTGGTTTCGCGCATTATGCACGTTGTTGTTGGCGATTCCTGTGGGGTCAATGGACGCCGTTATCGCGTGGGCCATTAAACCGTATACAGACGCGGTTATGGTTGAAAAAACATTGACCGCCAGTTGGTACATTCCTTTGTTAATCATTGGTTTTACCTGTGTTCAGGGCGCATTAACATACATGTTAAACTATTTAAACACATGGGTCGGCGGCAAAATCACAAATTTATTAAAGGCTGATTTATTCAAGAAACTGTTAACATTTGAAACTGAATTTTTTAACACAAAAAATTCAGGTGACATAATTGTTAAATTCAGCAGCAATGCTGACACTGCGTGCGCAGGATTGTTAAGTAATGTTAAATCATTTGTTCAAAAATTCTTTGCATCTGTGTCCTTGATTGCTGTTTTATTTTATAATTCGTGGCAATTGGCGTTGGTCTGTGTGACAATATTAGTGGTTGCGTTTTTACCAATGTCTCAGTTAAAAAAGCGCGTGACACCTGTGTTGCATAAAAATATGGAAGCCGGCGCTCGTTTAACCACAAAATACAATGAAACATATTCTGGGAATAAAACAATCATTTCTTACAATCTGGAAAAATATCAAAACGCGCAATACGTTAACACGCTAAATGAAACGTTCAACCTTAGTATGAAATTATTCAAACGCACCAGATGGTTGACACCTGTGATGCACGTGGTGCTGTCCATAGGTATCGCATTGGCACTGTGGTTTGGTTCACATCTTATTTTAACAGGTAAACTGACCCCTGGTAATTTCGTATCGTTTTTGACATCATTAATTTTGCTTTATGGCCCGATAAAAACCATAGGCAACAATTATAATTCTGTGTTGGTCTCTTTCTGGGCAATTGAACAAGTGTTTGATATTTTAGACGCGAAACCCGCAATCAAAGATTCCCCTCACGCGATTGATATGCCAAAGAAACACAAACAAATCAAATTCAACGATGTATCTTTTGAATATGTCAAAGATGTTCCTGTGTTAAAACATATAAATCTTAGCGTGAAACACGGCGAAACGCTGGCAATTGTTGGTAATTCAGGTGGTGGCAAAACCACAGTTGTTAATCTGTTGCCGCGTTTTTACGATGTGACCGACGGAAATATAACGGTTGACGGCACAGACATTCGCGATTTTACACTAAAATCTTTGCGCCAAAACATAGCCGTCGTATTCCAAGACAATTTCTTGTTCGGTGGCACAATCCGTGACAATATTATGTTGGGCAACGAAAACGCAACCGCCGAAGAATTAGACCGCGCTATCAAACTGGCATATCTTGATGAATTTCTAAACACATTACCAGACGGTTTGGATACCCAAATCGGCGAACGCGGTATATTGTTGTCTGGGGGACAAAAACAACGCGTTGCAATTGCACGTGCGTTTTTGAAAAATGCGCCTATATTAATTCTGGACGAAGCCACATCCGCACTTGACAATAAATCCGAAGCGGTGGTTCAAAAAGCGATTGAAAATTTGATGCACGATAAAACGGTTTTTGTTATTGCTCACCGTTTATCAACAATTCGTAACGCCAGCAAAATCATCGTTGTCAATGACGGGCAAATTGTTGAATCTGGAACACACGAAGAATTGCTTAAACAAAAGGACGGGGCATACAGGATGCTGTACGATATGCAATTCAAAACCAAAGAAGAAAAATCAGATAAATAAAAGATATGAAAATATTAAACGGGGCAATCGCCCCGTTTTTTTAATCTGGATTATCAAATATTTTTTCCGGTTAGTTGCAAAATAATAAAATAAACACCTTGTATTCGGCCATAAAAAATACTAGAATATCAGACGTACGGTATAAGCAAAATATTTTAAGGAGAAAAAATATGAAAACAAATTTATTTTTAACTGGTTTAGGTGCTATTTTATTATCTGTCACAGGCGCAAATGCAATGGAATATCGTCCTTTTGTTGGCGCCACAATGGGTGTTTCAGATATTAATTTTTCAAAAGGAACTGATGATTTCGCACGGATTAACCAACTTGATTTTCCAACTGATTTCTTCGCTTTTGGAATCGAAGGCGGGACTCGCTTTGGCGGATATAACGATATTTATAACGGGGGTGTATCTTTAAACATAGATATGACCGATTCCCAGAAAATTCGCAAAAAATTTGCGGACGCATCTGTTGCAAAAATTAATACGTTTGAAATGTCTGCAACATATGACAATTACATACGTATAAGTGGCGATAAAACATCGCGTATTGATTTCGTATTGGGCGCTGGTATGGGGGTAATGGATTATAATATTGATTACAAACATACTATCACAAAAGATGATGAAACAATATATTCAACAATGTTCGCATTCAAAACAGGTTTAGATTTTGAATTAACAAAAAATATCACATTATCGGCCCAGGCACGTATGTTTGTCCCAACACGTGGACATTACAAAATTGATGCCCAGTATATCTTTGGCGGCGCTGTAAAATATATGTTTTAAGATATAACAACAAAAATTAAACGACCCGTTCGGGTCGTTTTTTTATATATAGAATTTTTATAACCTGATTATCTGGTTTGGGTTATCTTGCAACGAAGATACTATGGCATCAATTCGCGCCTTGTGTTCCATAAACACAGGTTTATTTTTGGCATCCAAATTATTTATCGCTGGCAATTTCACAGTCAAAGGATTTACATGTTGCCCATTTTTAATAATTTCATAATGCAAATGTGGACCTGTTGATAACCCCGTAGAACCAACATATCCAATCGTTTGTCCCTGTTTCACAGCCGTCCCAACGGTCACACCTTTGGCGAAACGCGACATATGAGCATACAATGTTTCATATGTTCCATTATGTCTTAATTTAACATAATTCCCATGACCGCGATTAAACCCACGGGCAACAACACGCCCCGCCCCCGCCGCAGGAATCGGTGTTCCGGTTGACGCACGGAAATCAACACCTTTGTGTGCACGTGTAAATCCCAACACAGGGTGTTTACGACGCCCCGAAAAACTGGACGTCACTTTGGCATTATTTATAGGTGTTCTTTTCAACGATTTAATCGCACCATTTCCGTTTTCATCATAATAGCCAACACCGCCATCAGTTCTTACATAACGATACATTTGAACATTTCCGCGCAAAGCCTGGAAAGACACAGCAATTACACGTCCATTATCAACCTTTTTCTCAGAAGAAAAATTCTCTTCGTACAATACAAAGAACTTTTGACCGGCACGAACATCGCGTTCAAAATCCATTTCAAACGCTAACAAATCATACACATCAGCCAAAATACCCGCAGGAATTCCGGCCCTTTCGCCGGCTAAATAAAAACTATCACCATCTAAAATTTCACCTTCGCGGTATGCCACACGCGTATCACGTTCTATTTCTATTTTTTGACATTGCCACGCCCCAGGTTCCCCACAGTCTATTTCCACACGCTTCCACGGTCCATTCATAATAACAATCTTGGACACAGGTAAATCTTCGGCTGGACGGATAAAATCTATTTTATCTTTGCCCGCATACAGGGTGGTCAGTCCCGCTTCTTTCTTCAATGTTTTTGAAATACTGTCTACATCTTGAACGGAAAAACCACGTTCACGTAATACCTTGGACAAAGTGTCACCAGATTTTATTTCCACCACAGTATGCGATTCAGGTGGGACAACAACCACATTTTCGACGTTTTTACCGCCAAATACCATAACACCAACCGCGATTAACATCATCGCACAGGCAACCATCAAAACCACCCGTGACAACACGCGAATATTGCCAAATTTTCTAGACGATTTTTTTATAACTATTTTTGCTTTTCTTATAATATATTTTGCTTTTTTCATAACGGCCATTATAATAAAAATATGAATATAAATCAAGCGTTCTCAATTTTACAATCTGCGGGGGGCGTTCGCGCAGCCCGTATCATCACAGAAAAAAACAAAAAATTGTCTTTTCTGCGAACACATTATTACGCGCACCTGTTGCGTCGCGGAATTCCTGTGGCAAAAATAATACATTCTAAATGGTTTTACGGATTGGAATTTTATACAAATAAACATACATTGGATCCACGCCCAGACACAGAAACGTTGGTATCTGCGGTTATACAAGATTGTAAAACAAATAAGCCACGCAGAATCTTGGATTTAGGTACTGGCACTGGCTGCATAATTTGCGCGCTATGTAAAAACGTTAATGAATTAACAGGTGTTGCCATTGATAAATCCAGACCGGCTTTGCGCGTTGCAAACAAAAATATCAAAAGATTAAAATTAAAGGATAAAATCCAAACTAAACGCGCAGATTTTGCGAATTATACATCGTCGGAAATGTTTGATATAATCGTTTCCAATCCGCCCTATGTTGCCGTGGGTGATACACGCGTAAACGATTCGGCAAAATTCGACCCTAAAATCGCACTGTATGCAGAAAACAACGGATTGGCAGCATATGAACAAATTGCAAAAAATTCATTAAAATTGTTAAAACCAGATGGCAAAATATATCTAGAAATTGGTGTTGGACAATCCAATAACGTTGTCAAAATATTTGAATATTTCGGATGGAAATTTGAAAGAATCGAACCTGATTTGTCGGGGATAAATCGTGTTTTGGTATTTACGCTTTGAAAAATTGATTATGCTCTTTCAACCACTGAATCGTTGTGTCCATACCATGTCCATGCACAACATACGTCCCATCATTTAAATCCATTTCACATAAATTAGCAATAGATTGCTTTAATTCATTTTCATCGCCACCAGGAAAATCAGTCCGTCCCACAGATTCTGCAAACAATGTATCACCTGTTATTAAAACTTCATATTGCGGAAAATAAAACATTAATCCCCCAGGGGTATGCCCTGGCGATTCCATAATTTCCATCTTTACATCTGGCAAAATATCCACAGTCCCCGCAGATATATGAATTGGCTTTTTATAATTGTCATGTATATGCGGAATCCCAAACATATCTAACAATTCATTTCCCCAACCAATTAAATATTCATCACGATTATTTAAATACCAATCAACACCAAAAGCCATACTTAACGCTGGCGCTGCCGATATATGGTCTGGATGTCCATGAGTGCAATATATCGCACGTAATTTTAATCCACGTTCCAACAAAACACGTTCCCAATCTGCCGCTTTGCCCCATGCATCAAAAATAACAGCATCCATTCCACACGATACCAACACCGAATTAGTATTTGTTGGCGGCATACGCAGAACTTCAAATTTCACATCGCTATTTTTTTGCATTTGATTTCTTACTTACGCGTTTGACCGTTTTTTTCACAGTTGATTTTTTACCAGAAATAATCGCACGGATTTCATCCGCAGACAACGTTTCTTTGTCTAACAAGGCCTTAGCAATTTTTTCAACAGTTGCTTTGTTTTTTGACACCAAACTTTTTGCATCTTTGTATGCACTGTCTAACCAATTTTTAATTTCAGCATCAACCATTTCAGCCGTTTTTTCCGAAGCACTTTCCAGTGCGGTTTTCTGACCAAACGTATTAGCCTGATTCACAGCCACCATACCGATGTTATCAGACAATCCTGCCACAGTCACACAATAACGCGCCGTCCGTGTTGCAGCGGCAATATCGTTTTCTGCACCGGTCGTAATTTTATTTTTACCAAAGAACACTTCTTCGGATGCACGTCCTGCCAAATCAATAGACAAATCCGCACGAACTTCTTCAATTGTCATTGACACCTTGTTATCCACAGGCACATGTTGCACCATACCCAACGCACGCCCACGCGGCACAATTGTTGCCTTGTGTATTGGGTTTGTGATATTGGAATAATGCATGCTGACAAACGCATGTCCCGCTTCGTGATATGCAGTCAATTTAATATCTTCTGGACGAATCTTGCGGTTTTTAACAGGCCCCATCAAAATCTTATCACGTGCTTCTTCTATATCGCTTTGTTCAACCGCTTTATGATTACTGCGCACGGCATGCAACGCCGATTCATTCAACAGATTTTCCAAATCTGCCCCTGAAAAGCCAGTTGTTCCACGCGCAACATCCATCATATTAACACTGTCATCTATTTTAAATTTCTTGGCATGCAAATTTAAAATATCACGACGCCCTTCTAAATTCGGCAATTCAATGTTTACCTGTCTGTCAAAACGCCCTGGACGTAACAGCGCAGCATCCAACATATCAGGACGATTCGTTGCCGCAATAACTATAATTCCTGTTTCATTCGCAAAACCATCCATTTCTATCAACAATTGATTCAACGTTTGTTCGCGATCGTTATCATTAAAAGAATGTTTGCTGCGACTTTGCCCAATCGCATCAATTTCATCTATGAATAAAATGCACGGTGCATTGCGCTTTGCCAATTCAAAAATTTCTTTGATTTTTGCGACGCCTAACCCAACGATGATGCCCGAAAAATCACTGCCCGATGTAGCAAAGAAAGGAACGTTTGCTTCGCCCGCAACGGCACGCGCCAACAAAGTTTTTCCAGTTCCAGGTTCCCCAGACAACAAAATTCCACGCGGAACACGCGCCCCCAGTGCTTTGAATTTTTCCCTGTTTTTCAAGAATTCGACAACTTCCATTAATTCTTGTTTTTCGGTATCAATACCTGCGACATCTTTAAACGTGGTTTTAGTTTTTCCAGTGGTAATCTTTGTCGGATTTTGCCCAATCAAACTACGTGTGATGCCACCGCCATTACTGCCACCACGCATCAGACGCAACAGCCAAACCAGAAACAAAACACCAACAATAATCGGCAACCACTTTGCCACAGAATCCATCATTGAATCAGAATTATCAATCGTTATGGACGCACCATTATCAGACAATTTTTCCAACATTTCTGGATTATATGTGATTGTAGCCCTATACGGCGTCCCGTCCTTTAATTTACCGGTTGCAACATCACCCTTAGTAATTTCCATAGTTTTAATTTCACCGCTGCGCCGCAACACATCAGAAAAAGACAGTTCTATGGGTGCCTTGACCGTCATTTCTGCATTTTGATTTGGTAATTCATTTTTCAAAAATTCGTGTTTCAAATTTTCGCCAAAAAACGTCCGCGCAATTAATACAACAAACAAAATCACAAAAACTATTAAATAAAAAACAGACCCATCTTTTTTCTTAAATATATTTTTTTCGTTTTTCATATCTTTTCCTAAAACTTGTTCGTTTTCCTTCTGGAACGATTAAGATTCTGTCATTTAATCTTCGAATCGTGCAGTGTCCTAACGTGAATTTACAATCACTTTGTAAATTACATAATGCTTTTTTCAAAGAATTCAACCGTACAGGATAATCATTCCCTCCAATGATCTGAATCAAAGATCCCATAAACTTTAATCTAATTTCTTCCTCTTCGTCAAACAAAAAAGACGAAACAAACATTGCGCCCCACGAACGAATAACCAATTCAATCCGCGAAGAAATGTATTTGTCCATCCACGCACGTGTACGCCCTAAATTTTGAATAGCCAACAACAAACGGGCATCTGTGATACCCAGATCATCTTCCAACAGATGACGATTTTTACGAATTTTTACACGTGTATAATGTTCATCACTGTTCATAGAATCGATAAAATATTTAATCCCATTATCGTCACAATATTTTCTCAACTCTGCACGTGACACCTCTAATAACGGACGCAAAATTTTAATGCCATTTTTTTCAGATTGCGGCAACATCGCAGACAATCCATATAAACCACTGCCACGTGACAAATTCATCAAAAACGTTTCAATTTGGTCGTCACTTTGATGTGCAGTCAATAAATATTCAATATTATTTTCATGACAAAAATCTGTCATCATTTTATATCGTGCCTCACGCGCAGCCGCTTCCAATCCATTTTCAGGCTTTTCACCATCCCAATAAAAAATCTGGCACGGAATATTTAATTTTTTACAAACGTTTTGCACATATTCTGTTTCAATATCGGCCTCTTTGCGCAATCTATGATTCACATGCAGGCAAACAACATCCGCCCCTATTTCATAAAGCCAATATAACAGACACATAGAATCAATACCGCCACTGACGCCCAATGCGACCCGTGTATTTTGGTATTTTTTCATAAAATCTATAAATTTTTGATTCATAATTGACTATTTTATGTTATAATTTCGAAAAATAAAGGAAAAATGAGATGAACGGAAAAATAAAATCAGTAGCAGTCTATTGTGGACATCAACCCGGAAATAATCCTGAATTTATACGTGATGCTAAAAAAATCGGTGAATTATTGGCACGCAACAAAATAACTTTGGTTTTTGGTGGGGGCAATGTTGGATTGATGGGCGCGGTATCCAGCGCGGCTTTGGATAACGGTGGTCAGGTTATTGGCATTTCAACAACACACGTTGTATCCTTGCAAGAACCCGCCCACGAAGGAATAGATGTAAAAATTGTAGATGGATTGTCTGCCCGCAAACAAGAAATGTATGATTTATCTGACGCGTTTATTATTTTGCCTGGGGGTATGGGGACATTGGACGAAATGACCGATATTATGACAAAACAACAGGTTGGCGAATCTTGTAAACCTATATTTATGTTGAACACGGCAAAATATTGGGAAATCTTTGGGGATATTATGGTATTAATGCAAAACGAAGGTTTTATGCCAAATCCTGACGATTACAATTTACATATTGTGAATACACCCGAAGAACTTATCCAAGACTTACAAGATAGTGATCGTTTTTTCACGAAATGCAAGGCCATTTAATATCTTGATTCTGGATTTTGGAACATCAAAATATTCAGATAACAATTCAATAACCGCCCCATTGGCACGACCTTTTTCTGGGGCGGTTGTTGTATAAACACGCAAAACACCGTCGCATTCAACGACTTTGTTTTGCCGTGCATGTGGTGTCACATGCACCTTAAATGTCTTCGCAGAATCTATCATCGCTCATAATATGAACATGGAAATGCATCACAGATTGCCCTGCACCGCGACCGGTATTGGCAATCGTTCTGAAATTATCGCGCAAACCTAATTTTTCAACGGTATTACGAACGCCACGCCAAAAAGCAATCTGCATATCCGCTGGGGCATTTTGTGTAAAATCAAAAATATCGGTATATTCACCGCGCGGAATAACCAATACATGAACGCGCGCACGCGGTGAAACATCATAGAAAGCCAACACATTATCATCACTATACACAGTTTTATTAGGAATCTGGCCCGTTAAAATTTTCGCAAACACATTATCTTTATCATACATATATGACCCCTTTTCTTTTTACATAGTGAAATAATACACTGGGAAGATATATAAAATCAAGGCTTGAAATGCAAATTTTTTTAACTATATTTCAGGCATAGCAAAGGAGTTGTATTATGTTTAAACCATTGCATAATTATGTTCTGCTGGAAAGAATAGAAGAAGAAAACAAAACAGCAGGCGGAATTATTATACCAGATAATGCAAAAGAAAAACCATCCCGTGGTCGTGTTATTGCAACCGGTGACGGAATATTTGAAAATGGACAAAAAATACCTGTGACCGTCAAAGCAAATGATATCGTGCTGTTTGCAAAATGGGCATCCAGCGCAAACGAAGTAAAAATTGATGGGCACGATTACGTTTTAATCAAAGAATCTGACATACTTGGAATTTTATAAAGGAATTTTATCATGGCAAAAGATATTGTTTTTGATACAGAAAAACTGGCAGCGGGTGTTGATAAATTGGCAAACGCTGTGAAAATCACAATGGGGCCTAAGGGTCGAACTGTGGTTATTGAAAGAAGTTATGGTGCGCCTATCGCAACCAAAGACGGTGTGACTGTTGCAAAAGAAGTGTCTTTGAAAGACCCTGCTGAAAACATTGGCGCAAAAATGATTCAAGAAGTTGCGAAACGGGCTGGTGACAGTGCTGGGGATGGAACTACAACTGCCACAGTATTGGCACAAAACTTGTTCCGCGCTGGCCGTCGTGTAATTGCCGCCGGTATGAATCCAATGGATATCAAACGTGGCATAGATATTGCAGTCACGGCTGTCGTGAATGACATTGAAAAACATGCCAGACCGGTCAAAGATTCTTCTGAAATCGCCCAGGTTGCAACAATTTCTGCAAACAGTGATTCGGAAATCGGACAAAAAATTGCAGATGCCATGGACAAAGTCGGCAAAGAAGGCGTCATCACCGTTCAAGAAGCCAAAGGATTAGATACAGAAATCGATGTCGTTGAAGGTATGCAATTCGACCAAGGTTTCATGTCGCCCTATTTTGTCACAAACAGTGAAAAGATGTTGGCAGAATTAGAAAACGCACAAATTTTGGTATCTGAAAAAAAGATTTCAGGCCTGCAAGCATTGTTGCCTATATTGGAACCTATCGCACAATCTGGTCGTCCACTTTTGATTATTGCTGAAGATGTTGAAAGCGAAGCCTTGGCAACATTGGTGCTGAACCGTTTGCGTGGAGGCTTGAAGGTTTGCGCAGTCAAAGCCCCAGGATTTGGCGATCGTCGCAAAGAAATGCTGAAAGATATCGCGATTGTGACAGGTGCCACAGTTGTATCTGATGATATGGGAATGACTTTTGAAAATATCACACCAGATGTTTTAGGCTCTGCAAAACGTGTAGTTGTATCCAAAGATAAAACTTTGTTGGTTAATGGTAATGGCGACACAAACGCAATCAAAGACCGCGCCGATGAAATCCGCAAATCTATTTCCACAACAACCAGCGAATATGATCGTGATAAATTAGCAGAACGGTTAGCTAAATTGGTTGGGGGTGTTGCCGTTATCCACGTTGGTGGCATGACAGAAGTCGAAGTCAAAGAAAAGAAAGATCGTGTCGATGACGCATTGGCTGCAACTCGTGCTGCTGTCGAAGATGGCATTGTTGCTGGCGGTGGCGTTGCTTTGGTTCGTGCTGTTGAATCTTTGAAAGATTTACATGGTGCAAATGCAGACCAAGACGTAGGTATCAATATTGTGCGCCAGGCAATCGTCACACCATGTATGCAAATTGCAGAAAACGCAGGTGTATCTGGCGAAATAGTTGTTGGCAAAATTATGGAAAATTCAGACTATAATTTTGGATACAATGCCCAAACTGGCGAATATGTTGACATGATGGAATCTGGGATTATTGACCCAGCCAAGGTGGTCAAAACGGCAATCCAGGCCGCCGCATCCACTGCGGGTGTATTATTGACAACCGGTGCGGTTATGTCTGAAATCCCCGAAGAAAAACATTGTTGTGGTGGTCAAACCCCAGCAATGCCAGGCATGATGTAAAATAAATACTAAGATAAAAAATCCCGCGTCTTGCGGGATTTTTTTATCTACAACTATCTAATGCATATGACAATTCTATTCTGCGATATTTTGCCAAACTTTTTAATTTTTCATTTAACATAATCTCTTGTTTACCATCTGGCAAACCCACAGCCACACCATCTATCTGATTATTTTTTCCGACATACACAAACATAGGTTGATATTTATAACTTTTTAACAATGCATTATCTACTTTGAAACTTAATTTAGCCTGTAATTCATCACACCATTCAAACACCGGCACCACACCATTTATTGGTTTTGGTAATTTTTTAACCATATGACAATCCGCAGACCACCCATATTTGTATTGTTGATAAAAACTCTCAGCAGTTTTCAAAGGCATCAATTTCAAAGTCGGTCTTATTATACTGGTGGCAAATTCTGCCTTCTTTAACAATTTGCTACCAATACCACAATAATGATATGTTGGTTCAACATACAAGCCATTAAGATACATCGTATTATCAGTATCTATATAACCATTAGTAAAACCAATAATTTGTTTTTCGTAACGCGCAACAAAAGTAAATACGTTTTTTTCTTTTTTCCACATATCAAAATAATCTTTGTCTAAATCGCGAAATAAAGCATTAGCACGTTTTGTGTCCATTGAACAACTTATATCTATATTCGCAAAAATTTGACACAATTCTTCAGACGGATGAAAAATTGGCACTATTTCAAAACCAGAATTATTAAACACGTTATCCTCTCTTGTTTTACCACCTACATTATTATACAAAATATTATTTATGTCAACATAAGTTTCAAAATTTGCAAACAACTAAAAATACTGATAAAATTATTGTCAAAAGGTATTTGTTATGTCTAAACGTTTCAGAAAAATATGGAAAAAATTTTGGGCGCCAATCCTGTATAATCCAATTGTTCAATGGACGGCTGTTTTAATACTGGCAAGCCTAATTTGGTTTATTTATCTGACGTCCAAACGGCGTTTTATAAACAAAGAAATGCTAAAACAATTCCGCAACAAACCGGCGATTTTCGTATTTTTTCATGGACGGCCCCTTATGTTATCACCACTTATAAAAAGTGTTGGGATTCCGGCATATTGTATCGCATCGCGTCATCGTGACGGTCATATTATGGCGTGTTTACAGCGATTGTTTGGTATGCGCGCGATTTATGGTTCTACGACCAATGGTGCGGTTGCTGTTATGCGTGGCGCGATACGCGTTATACGCGATAAAAAAGCATCTATATGTATATCCGTTGATGGGCCTTCGGGGCCATCTATGCATGTCTATGACGGTGCATTATATTTTGCGCGTATGACAGGCGCACCAATTGTTCCATGTTGTTTTTCTGCGTCACGCGCTAAATTTCTTAATCGTTGGGACAGATTTTTAATTCCAAAATTATTCGGCACGATAACATGCGCCATCGGCGAACCTATATACATAGATTCAAAATTAAAAGGCGATGCGTTTGAACAAAAGCGCGCTGAAATCGAAGAAATAATGGTCGCCCAATTACGCAAAATGGACGCTGAATTTAATTTATTTATGGTTGAACGCGGAATAAAATCCAGCGAATTTAAAAAGCAAATGCGAAATAAATAATAAAAAACCAAAGCGCCGAATATCGGCGCTTTGATTCAAATAAACATAAACAAAAACATTCGTTCTTAGAACAATTTAATTTTATAATTTGTTCCTGCACGAACAGTCACATCGGCATTAGAGAACCCAGCGCCTGCATTCAAAGACCATCTGTCTGTCAATCCCATTACTGCGCCAAATGCCGCGGCAGATTGACTATTGTGATGTCCAAATCCGGCACCGAATGATAATTCGCCTTTGCCCACACCAGAAACAGCAACCGACGACAACGCCGCAGAACTGGCGATACCAGCAGACAAATCTTTGTCTAATTTGTTAATGCGTTTATCGGTATAACCTTTGGCAGATGCCAATGTTGCCGCATCCGCCGCTGCAAAATCTGTACGAACCGCAGCATCCAAACCATCAGCATACGTTTGTGCACTTGCCAATGTTGTTGCATCGCCTGCATCTGCATAATCTTTGGCAGATGCCAATGTTGCCGCATCCGCCGCTGCAAAATCTGTACGAACCGCAGCATCCAAACCATCAGCATATGTTTGTGCACTTGCCAATGTTGTTGCATCGCCTGCATCTGCATAATCTTTGGCAGATGCCAATGTTGTTGCATCGCCCGCATCTGCATAATCTTTGGCATTTTGTTCTGCGCCATCAACAGCGGCTTTAATAGAACCACCTGTACCCAATTCTGTTGCAATTGCTGTGTTTGCACCATCTGCAATTGTTGTTTCGATTGACGCATTATACACCGCAACCGCCGCATCATAATTTGCTATATTTGCGCTTTGGGTTGTTTGAGCAACACCTTGTGCATCTTGTGCAATGTTATATAAATTATCTGCTATGGCTTGGGATGCATAATTGGCGTTCAATGTCTCAACTTTTGCCACGTCAGCATCAAAGAAACCTTTGGCGGTGTCATAATACGTTTTTTCCGTAGCCCAATCGCTGGCTGTGCTAGCAATATCTGTTCCCAGTGTGGTAACGTCTGTGGCATATGCGTCCTGGGCATTATTAAATTGCGTTTCTAATTCCGAACCAGATGCAGGTGTCACCTTTTCGCCATTACGAACCAAAATAAAACTGCCACCCTCTTTGTCCAAGTTATAATATGAATCGTTCAATGTGAAACCATACAAAGTATAATCTAAATCATCTGCATCGGTCAGCGCCGCACCATTGACAACGGCTTCACCGTTCACTACATTAACAGACAAAGCATTGGCATAATCAGCAGACAAAGCAGTCATATCGCCAACAAAAGTACTTGGGTTATCCAATGTTCTTTCGATATCTTCACCACCCAAAGTGTATGTATATGAATAATTACCCTCAGAAACAGTTGCGCCGGCAACGATAACTTGGGTTGTTGCATATGCTTCACCAGTCACCGCAGATGTTCCAACATAATCGCCTTGTTCAAAACGTTCTGCAAAAGATACGTTTTGTGTTGCACCATCTGGATCAACAAATGTGAACTTTGTCACATCTGGATTATCGGCATAGTTAACATCAGTAATTGTTGAACCATCTGTGACATCATATTCATATGTAATGTCATCAGGGGCAGACGTGACAACACCAGATTGCACACCACCTGTATCTGTCGATAATGAATATTTACCACCAAACGTTACATCTGTATCAGCGTTTGCCGAACCAGTGGCCGCCACAATCGCCAACAAAGAGGTTAATAATAATGTTTTTCTCATTTCGTTTTCCTTTTTGTTATTTTTAATTAATTAAAAACGTGAACAAATTTTTGTCACACACCCATAGTGACACAAAGGAACGTTTGTGTTTCTGCTACAAAACAATATTCCTAGTCCAAACATACAAATGTATCAACATCTTGAAAATCTGGGATTTTTTGAACAAAATAAAAAAATAAAAAATTATAAAAAAAGTAGTTGATTTAAACGTTCCTTTAAAATGCATAACCATAAAATATTCAAAACATAGGAGATTTACAAAATGGCTATCATAGGTTATATTCGTGTATCATCAACAAAACAAACTATCGCACATCAAAAATTTGAAATTGAACAATTTGCAATGCAAAACAACATAAATATTGATAAATGGGTCACAGAAACAATCTCTTCTCGGAAACCATTAAACAAACGTAAACTGGGACAATTACTGGACACATTGAAAAACAATGATATTTTAATTGCGTGCGAAATATCACGCCTTGGGCGGTCGTTATTGGAAGTAATGCGTATACTGGAAAACTGCCTTAATAAAAATTGTCAGGTTTGGACAATCAAAGAAAATTACAGACTGGGCAATGATATACAATCCAAAGTAATGGCGTTTGCCTTTGGATTGTCTGCAGAAATAGAACGCAATTTAATAAGCCAGCGCACCAAATCATCGCTGGAAAACATTCGCGCAACAGGTAAAAAACTGGGGCGACCATATTCTGCACAATCAAAAAAATTAAAATTATCTAAAAATACGAAAAAAATAAAAATGTTATTAAATACCGGCATTTCACGATATCGAATCGCACAAATTATGAATGTTCAACCAATTACATTAAAGCGATTTATTATACGAACACAACTATAAAAAACCGCCGAATAAACGGCGGTTCTTTATTTAATATAAACCCAAGATTAAAATGCCTTGAATTTATACGTTGTCCCTGCACGGAATGAAACATCCGAATTTGACACACCGGCACCCGCATTAACAGACCATCTGTTTGACAATCCCATTGCTGCACCGAATGCCGCGGCAGATTGGCCATTGTAATAACCATATCCACCACTGACGGCTACTTCACCCTTTTGAACACCAGATGCAGACACTGATGTCAAAGCAATCGCACTGGCAATACCCGAAGACAAATTCTTGTCTAATTTGTCAACGCGTTCATCAGTATATGCATTTATCTGCTTCAATTTAGCATCTGTGTATGCCATTGATGTATTCAACACATAGTTGTCTGCTGCTGCAACTGCCGCAGTCGTTGTCAACGTTGTATCCGTCGCAGATGTTGGATTCAATACCAACGCAGCCATATTTGTAGCAGATGTAGTGATACCAGACACCACTGTCGAAGCCAACTGTAAATTGTCGGTATTAACTGTCTTTGCTGTCACAGAACCAGTACCAGCATTGATAGATGCATTACCAGTTGACACTGCGCCAGTTGTATCAACAGACAGAGTCGCAGTTGTTGGTGTTGTTGCACCATCTGACAATACTAAGCTGTTGGCATTAACCGTATTTGCATTAACTGTATTTGCATTAACAGTTGCTGTTGTCAAAGCGGTATCAGTCAACGTGCTGTTAGTTGTAGTATTACCAACCATCAAAGTACCACCAACCGTTGCATCGCCACTTGTTGTCACAGAAGCAAAGTTCGCGTCAACCGTGCCATTTATGAACTTAGCATCCACAGCATCAATATCCTGATCCAATTCGTTGATTGCACCAACTAAACTGCCCTTTTCAGTTGTTGTCAAACCAGACATTGTTCCGATATTGTTCTTGTTCTGAACAACCGCATCATAGAAGCCAACGTTATTATCACCATTTTGATCAGCAAATCCAGCCTCTCTCAAAACAGTATCGGCATCAGTACTATTTGTGTTATAACCAAATTCATCATTCAACCAAGCCTGTTTTTCTGACATCAGAGAAGAGATACCAGCAACAACCGCCGCTTCTGTAATCAATTTCTGATCACCCGCAGCCACATCGTATGTACTTGGGTTTGCACTCAAAGCCGCCAAGACACTTGGTATAGCACTGGATTGTGTAATACCGCTAACAGTCGTAGAACCAACCGTCAAATTAGTTGCATTAACCGTTGTGGCATCCACTGTACTGAAAGACGCAGCCCCAGCACTAGTAATACCATAAGATGTTCCATCAATCGTTAACGAATCAACAATCGTCGCACCTGCGTTCAGAGAATCAATAACCGTACTGCCAGTCAAATGTGTATTATTCAACGCGGACGCTTGCAACGCTGTACCAGCCAATGCGCCTTGTGCCGCTGTTGCAAAATCTGCCGCATCGTGTGTCACAACATCGCCATACGTTGCAATCGTTGCAGCCGTTGCATCAGCCGTTGCACCTTGTGCCGCTGTTGCAAAATCTGCTGCATCATGTGTCACAACATCGCCATACGTTGCAATCGCTGTAGCCGTTGCATCAGCCGTTGCACCTTGTGCCGCTGTTGCATATGCTGTTGATGCTGTATATGCCGCTGAACCCAAACCGGTAACTGCAACATCTGTACCGTCAACACTGATTGTACCATTTGCTGAACCAGATGTCACGCTTTGTACCGCAGAATCAGCTTTACCCAATGAAGCCTGTACACCAGATGACAAAGCCTCCAACGCAACTGTGCCGTCTGTAATATTTGAACCGTCTACTAAACTACCTGTGTTGGCGACTGCCAAGCTAGCAAAATTATCAGCATTTGTCTTGACCTGGGTATCCAATGCAGTCAACGCCGCGCCAACTGTTGTTCCAGTAGTTGTCGAATAACTGCCTGTTTCTGCATCATACGCAGTTGATGCACCAATGTAGTTAGTAGACACACCGTTACCCCAATCGCCTAACTGAGTATGCATACCAGATGTATTCATCAATTTGTCGCCGAACACGATATTACCATTATTATCAGCAAAGACATTAGTGAAATAATTCGTGCCTGCAACATTGATGTCTGCATCACTGCTGACGCTCAATTTGCCTGTGTAATCAGTGGTCCCGTCACCCAAGAGGGCCAAACGTTGAACCGCACCAGTATCATTATATTGCGATTCTGCAACGTTAATGCCATTTACGACAACACCTGCTGCACCTGTCAAGGACGCAAAACTATCGCTTGTCCCTGCTGTCAAATTCGCATCAACAGATACACCGACACTGCTGTTTGCAGTTAATGCACCCAACGAATCGATTTTGTCGTTTTGCAAATTCAAATTACCACCTGTACCGACCAAGGCCAAACCATCAACATCATTGTTAAACGTTGTTGTTCCACCAGCCAAATTAATCGTCCCTGTGTTTGTAATCGTAGAACCCGCAATGAATGTAGTATCTTTCAAATTAACAGTCGCACTGTTCACCAATGACGATGTTGATTCAAAGATATCACCATCAAACGAAGCCGTTCCACTGTTCACAACTTGGGCACCATAATATGTCGGGTCAGACACCAAAATTCCAGAGTTGTTAATTGCAACACGCATCAATGAATCTTTGATGTTCAAATTACCAACATTTTGAATGGTTTCTGTATCATTTGCCTGAGCCAAGTTAGCATTTGTAATCGACAATGTGGATGTTCCATCAACCACTAAGTTATTAGCCAACGTCAACTTAGCGCCTTCATCTGATTCCGTTGTATTACCAACAATGGCAAATTCAGCCTTTTCAATCGTGTTATCAGAACCGTTAAAAGTTTCATCGGTTGTCAAAGAGTATGTCACTTCTTGGGTTAAAGTATCGACCGTTACATCAACAGCATTATTGATACCACCTGTATCTGTTCCCTTCAACTTAACTTTGCCGTCTGCATTACCGGAAGACGTCAAATTCAAACCATGATCTTTGTTCATATACCATTGTTCCAAATCAACATTGACCGTTGCACCATCATTAACGACAGACACCAATTTCTCTTCGTTGCTGTAAATAGTGTCAACATCAGTCAAAGCATTCGCCAATCTGTATGTGACATTTGCACCCGCTGCTGCAGAATACATATCAGCAGTTCCAGCGTCATAATCAAGATCGCCCTTGATATTCGCACCGGTCAACAAAGTGACAATATCGCTGTAATCGTTGATTGCATTATCAATCGTATTGATTGTTGCACCACTTTTTACGGTAATCGCCGAACCATTAACAGACGAACCATCTGCCAACTGCAATTCACCACCATACACAGTCGCATTCTGGTTAGCCATCGCACTTGTCAAATTGACAGTTCCAGCCGTGATGTCCACGGTTCCTTTGTTTTCTGTGTTATTTGCGATACCATTAGACACAGTCATTGTTTGACCAGCCGCATTCAATGTCAACGTGCCAGTGTTCGTGACAGCCGCCAACATAGAATCAGCATTTGTCGCATTGACGCTCATTGCACCACTGTTAGCAAACGTAGAACCTGTCATATCGACATTATTCAATGTCAAATTACCAGATACAGTCGTTGCCTGATTCTGCAAAGCATTTGCAATCGTGACATCGCCGGCGCCATCAACGTTCAATGTTCCATTTTCACCGTTGATACCACCCGCCAATGAAATCGCCTGTCCCTCTGCCGCATTCAATGTCAATGCTCCCGCATTATAGATATCGTTTGCATCGCCAGCCGCAGTATTACCACTAAACGCAACGTTCGCACTTTCTGCTACAACGGTCATAATACCTTTGTTATACAGCGCGCCACCAGCCGACGTTGCGGTATTTCCAGTGAAAGACGAATCCGATATGCGCAATGCACCAACTTTGCCATCCACTGCATCATTATAGACAGCACCACCAGCATATGCAGCATTAGAACTAAACGTTGAATTGTCAATCGTCGCATAATCATGTTCATGGTTATCATGCCATACGTTCGCATAGATAGCACCACCAAAACCATGTGTTTCAGCAAAAGCACTTGCTGTTGTTGTCGCATGTTCGGCATCATACAACACACCAGCCTTGTTACCTGTAAACGTACTATTCACGATATCCAATGTTTCAGCACCATTGCTTTGCGCTGTTGTTCTGGTAGAAATTGCACCACCATGCAACGTTGTATAGTTGTTTGTAAATGTTGTTCCAGAAACTTCAACCAAGGATTCTGAGCCCAAAGATAATGCGCCACCACCTTCATATGCAGTATCATATTCTTCCATATTATTGAACGTCGCATAGTTCCCCGAGAACGTAGAATCAGTAATAGTTGATTTACCAGACTTATCCATTATCGCAATCGCACCATTTTCAACAGCATGATTGCCTGTGAATGTAGAATCAGCAATCGTCAAAGTACTGTCAACATCCTGGAATGTTCTGATTGCACCGCTTGTATAAGCAGAGTTTCCTGAAACTGTTGCATTAGTCAACGTAACATTACCCGCACCATATATAGCACCAGCCTGATTGCTTGCAGTATTATTCTGGAATGTTGCGCCATGCAAAGTCAAATCCCCTCTGTTATGTATAGCGCCACCATTAACAGCACTGCGATTTTCAAACGTCCCCGCAGATGTTAACAGATTGCCTTCGCCATCAACAGAACCACCTGTCATTGTTCCCCAGTTAACAACACGTGAGCCATCAAAATTCACATCCGCCACACTCAAATTAGCATCGGCGTTATTCACAATTGACGAAGTATCAACATCACCAGACAAATTCAAAGTTCCTGCATTAATTGTTACACTTTGATTTGCCAAGTCTTCAATAGAAACGGTCCCTGTCCCATTAAGAGTTACCGTTCCTGCATTTTCAGCCGTACCATTGTTAATCCCTGCATCAACAACAATTGATTGACCAGTTGCAGCATTCAATGCCAATGTACCGCTATTCACAACAGCCGTATCAAACGCAGAACTGCGTGTTGCAGCATTAACTGTGGTATTCGCAGCATTTGACAATGTTGTTCCTGTCAAATCAACATTGTTCAAAGTCAATGAACCATCCGACACTGTGGTTGTTTGGTTTTTCAAAGCACCCGCGATTGTGACGTCACCGGCACCATTAACATTCAATGTTCCGTTTTCACCGTTGATACCACCCGCTAATGAAATCGCCTTGCCATCTGCAGCAGAGAAATTCAAAGTACCTGTGTTATAGATATCGTTGTCGGCAGAACTTGTGATGTTTCCTTCGCCATCACGAACAACATTTGATTTGTTGCCACTAAACGTAGCATTATCATTAAACGTCACGACACCTTCGTTATAGATAGCGCCACCATTGGCAACTGACGTATTACCATCAAAATCAACAGCAGAGTTAAATACAACCGTCGAATTATATCCACCTGCGTTGTCTACATTTCTGATTGCACCACCAACTGCGGTTGCATTATTGTTTTGGAACAAAGTTTCACCATCAAACGTAGTGATTGCACCTAAACGATTATACAAACCATGATTCGAGTTATCTTTGATGGTCGCACTGCCCAAGAAAGTCAACTTTGTTTCATTATCACCACCATTGTCAGCTCTGTTCAAGATAGCACCCCAACTTTCGTTGCCTGCGTTCTTAACAACAAAACCGTCATCAACAGTCGTGACACTCTTTCTGGAGTTTTGGATTGCCAAACCAGTATTGTCAAACGTCGCATTTTTGCCGATTGTCGCATCAGTATTACTCCACGCAATAATCGCAGCATCATCAAAGTTTTCAAAGTTTGCACCATCGCCAACAATCAATGTTGCCCTTGATGCACTTGGACCCGTTGTAACAATCGCATCACCACCACCAGTGAAACTGGCATTATCACCAATTTTCAGATAACCGCCATTATCAGAATAGATATCACAATCACCCACAGGCTCGCCTTCGTGAGTCACTGTCAGATTGTCACCAATAGTGATACTTCCACCATTATTGTAAATATCAGCGCCATCACCAGCATCAGAAACCAAATCATTATTCAAGAACGTTGTGCCATCACCCAGAGTTAACGTCCCCTTGTTAAAGATAGCACCACCACTTGCAGCGGTATTGCCTTCAAATGTGCCAGTAACATTTGCTGTTCCTGTGTTATACAACGCACCACCTTGGGTTGCACCTGTATTATTGGCAAAGGTGGCATTTCCAGTCAATGTTCCAACATTATTAATACGCGAACCAGATATTGTCGCATTATTCAAAGATGTTGTCGCGTTGTTTACAATTGCCGAATCAGCAACCGCACCGGACAAATTCAACGTCGCACCTGTGGCAACTGTCGTAGTCTGATTTGCCAAACCTGCAACAGAAACTTCGCCAGCACCATCAACGTTCAATGTTCCGTTTTCACCGTTGATACCACCCGCTAATGAAATCGCCTTGCCATCTGCTGCTGTTAAATTCAAAGTACCAGCGTTATAAATATCATTTGCATTGCCAGCCGCAGTATTACCGCTGAACGCTACATCCGTATTTTCTGCCGCAACTGTAATGATACCCTTGTTATAAATCGCAGCACCCTGATTCGTTGCTGTATTGTCAGTAAATGACGAATCGGTAATCTTGATGTTTCCTACTTTTCCAGTGACTGCATCATTATAAATCGCACCACCTTCATATGCGCTGTTTTCTGCAAATGTAGAACCACTAATAGATGCATAGTCGTTACCTTCATTATCATGCCATACGTTCGCATATAACGCGCCACCTAAACCATGAGTCGTTGCAAAATTACTAGCCGATGTTTCACCTGTCTCTGAATCATACACTACACCCGCTTTGTTGCCTGTAAATGTGCTGCCAATGATGTCCAACTTTTCAGCCACATTGCTTTGCGCTGTTGTTCTGGTAGAAATCGCTCCACCCTGTAATGTTGATGTATTGTTTGTAAATGTTGCATTATCAACAGTAACTGTGCTTACTGAACCCAATGACAATGCACCTGCACCTTCTATTGCATTCTGATCATCAACATCCATCGCATTGTATGCTTCTAAATCGTTAAATGTAGAATGATTGTTTTCAAAAACAGTTCCACTGCCTATTTGGTTGTCAGCAGTCGAGAATATACGTATCGTTCCCGCTTCGTTAGCGCTGTTGTTTCTGAATGTTGTATTAGATGTTTGCAAAGATCCACTATATGTAAATACGTCAATTGCACCACCTGTCGCTGCTGTATTGCCTTCAAACAACGAATTATTAACACTCAAATTTCCTGTCGAAAAGATTGCCCCCGCCTGTTCTGTGGCTGAGTTGTTTGTAAAGGTTGCGCCTGTCAAAGTAGCATCGCCTTTGTTCGACATAGCACCACCATCATTTGCATGGTTGCCACTAAACGTTGCACCTGTCAAAGTCATTGTACCCTTATTATAAACTGCACCACCCTGATTCGTTGCTGTGTTGTTTGCAAATGTTGTCACAGCGTCATCAACTGGCGTCACTGTCAAAGTACCTTCGTTAGCGATTGCGCCACCGTTAACTGCTGAGTTATAAGCAAACGTATTTGTGCCGTTTAATTCAATTGTGCCTGTGGCTAAATTGCGAATCGCACCACCGTCTGTGGCAGATGTATTTCCCAATTCGGATGTGGCACCACCAAACGTAGTATTTGTCGCAGTTAATTTATTATTATTTTTAATTAAAATCGCACCACCACCATGATTGTTGCCAACAACGCCTGCATTGGTTTCAGTAGCCGAATTACCAACAAAAGAAACATTATCTAAAACAGTTTTACCCTGACTTATATTATCCATCCAAGCCAATAAAGCCAAACCACCACCAGCATTCGCGGTATTTCCTGTGAAAGACGAATCGGAAATAGTATTTGTAAACGGTTCTGGAACCTTGTCATCTGGATACCAAGTATCTTCAACCAATTCGCCAACCGCACGACCATCAGTCCACAAAGACATACCACCACCAACAAAGGTACCCGTATTGGCGGTCAAAGAACTGTTTGCCATATTTAATGCGGTCAACGCAACGTGATCGCCGTCACCATCTGCACGATTATCGCGTCCGAACCAATTAGTGAACGCACCAAATTTGCTACCGGTCTGAGCCATAATATCAACCGAAACAACCCCCTGATCGTTCATACTGGATTTAACCAAATATGGGCTGCTGTTTGCATCTCTAACTAACTCTTGTCCCTCTATTCCAGTCCACACAACAGACGCACCATACGAAGTTTTCGCTGTGCCCACTTCTGCAACTGCCGGTGCCATTGCCAAACCCAGAGCAACTGCGTTGCACAAAATGCCATAACGCAAAACAGCACGATATGCGGCGGTTAATTCTTTCAAGGTTGTTTTTGATTGTCTCATAACGGTTCCTTTTGTTTTTTGTTTACTTTATTTGTTTTAGAAAATACTACGCGACCGAGCGGCACCCAAAATGCGCTGAAAAATCGTATTCATTTGTATTTTTTGCCTCCCTTTCGCTATGCTTATGTGCGAAATGGTATCATTATGTCAATGTAAAACAAGTTTTTTTGTGTATAGACTATACAACTTTTTTCTGACGCTTTTTCTGTATACCCGTATTTCTGTGGCATTGATACGACAAAGGATTTTATTCCACCCCCCATTTTGTATATACAAAAAAAGCAAGATTTTAATAGCAAAAATATTTAATTGAAAAATTTATTTATGCATATATAATATACGACGCATTGGGGCATAGTTTAATGGTAGAACATCGGACTCTGACTCCGCTAGTGTTGGTTCGAATCCAGCTGCCCCAACCAAAAATTCAAACGCCCGTTTGGGCGTTTTAATTTTTGGGCTGTGGGTTATGGTTTACAATACAACGACAGTTGTTTTGGTTCGACAATGAGTAAACGAGAACGAGTCTTTACGCAGTTCGAGTGCTAACGAATGCCCCGCAACCGGCACATTCATTGTGCCATGTGAGAGAATCAACTGCCCCAACCAAGATAGACAATCGTTCGTTTCAGGGCGGTTTTTTATTTGTTTTCTAATACTTTCGCCGAGTTCGAATGTTTGGTTTTAAAAAATGTCAAAAAATTGTTATTTTCGAACTGTGGAATTTTGTTTTTGTTGTAAAAGGATATAATCTGTCATCATTTTTTGCACTGCGCCAGGCAAATCTGTTGTGATTGTTTCTGGCGTTATATATTTATCTACAAAAAGATTTATGAATTGTTCTTGTACAGTTTTTTTAAATAATTCAAAGCAAATAATATCAACAATTCGTTCTTTTAAATCTTGCGGGACATTATATTTTTTTATTATTTGTTGTTCTATTAGAATGTGGACAAATTCATGCACAAGGTAGCAATATATTCCATAATCGTTACCTTTGTATTTTGTTAAACGTAAAGAAATAAAGGCTTTGTCTTCTTCATTATAATAACCGGCACCATCACCATAACAACACAGAATAATCAAAGTGTTTGGCAATTTTGCATTCCAAGCAGACAACAAAGGTTTAATATGTTTTTCTATAGCTTTTTGAAAATGTGGAACGGCTTTTTGTATGTTTTCGTCTTGTGCTCTTAAATCAGCGATATTGTATATTTCATTAACAAATATATCATGATAATATTTTGCTTGTTCTTGTGTTAGGTTTTGTTGCTCTGACATTTTACGCATTTGTTCATTGTCTGGAATAAGAAAATTATAGGTGTATTGTTTGAAATGTTTTAATCTATCATGATACATATAGTGATTTTTTAGAATCACATTCCAGGCTTCTTCAGCAGACATATGAACAAGTTTTATATCCATTACATTTCTTTTTTATTTGTCATTATACCATAATTTTATTTTTAAAATCTATTATTTCCTGTCCGATTTTGATTATATCGGCTCGCGAATCACCTGCTCTGCTTGATACTAATCGTTTAATTCACTTTAATATCTGCGCTCTTGTTGTTGCAATGGTGGTAAAGGTTGATAGGTCAGCAAACCTGGATTCTGTTTTAATATTTGTTCAAATCCTTTGCTGATATATGTTGCAACCGTATCATTAGAATCTGTCAGTGTTGGGTATAACCATTTTCTGGCTCCATGGGTTTTATCTTGTATTACTTTATCTTTGACATAGTTATCATATGTTGCTTCTAATACTCTAAACAAAGCCTCTGGATTTGCCACTTGTTTGTTTTCCAAAATCAATGTCATTCCAAAGTAAGAACCAGATCTGCCGATATATGATAAAAACTTTCGATTATCTTCTTCATAAACAAGATAACTATATGCCATGCGATTACCAACAAGACGCCGGACATCTTTTTTTATTCCTTTGGCGTCGTTATAAAACCCTTCACAAAAAACGCGAGATTCATTTTTACATTGTGAAATTTCCTGTCCGTTTACAATACCATGAACAATAAATTCTGCCACTATAATCTCCTTTCGTACATATTTACAAAGGTAATTTTATCATAAAAAACCGCACATAACAACTTCGAGTTTTGCCTGCTGACAAACGCGTTTAACACATTTAACTATTTGATTTATAAAAGAATATTTGTTTAGATTTTTCGGATTGTTTATGATATAATTCCCCTGTTACACAGGGAGTTTATTGTGAAAGAGACCATCGCATTGGTTTTTTTATCTATTTATACTGTTCTACAATTAATAGCCTGTATACCACAGATAGTTAAGATATTAAGAACAAAACGCGCTGACGATATCAGTTTGACATCTTGGTTCTTTTGGCTTAGCACAGATTTATCTTATCTGGGGTATATCTTATTAAAATCCCCAGAAATTGGCGTCATATTCATCGCCATGCTTGATTTAATTTCTAACCTGACAGTGTTAGTATTAGCCTCTTACTATCAAAAACACCACAGACGCAGAAAAAATTGTCGTTAATGTAAATACCGCCCAGAAAATCTGTATAACAAGAGCGCATTTATTTGACAAAAATTGGTATTTGTTGTATAATATCTGGCATAATATTTATGCAAGGAGAATCAACATGGCAGACACAGTCAAAGTTAACGTTAAATTGAATAAAAAAGGGAAAATATCCCGCAGTGGTGGCAAATGGGTTGTACGTCGCAACGGCACCATCAACGGCGCATCGGCAGTTCAAACAAAGATTTGCGGCAGTTTACTTGAAGCCATCAAAGAAAAATTTGCACGCGGATAATATTAATTTGCACGATTTTTTTATATTACAATTCACCCCATGAAAGCACTTACACTATATCAACCTTATGCCTCTGCAATAGCATTGGGGTTGAAAAGATATGAAACACGGTCTTGGGCAACGTCATATCGCGGACCTTTGGCGATTCACGCATCTGTTAAAAAATTAACACCAGAATTTAAAAAATTGGCAGAGCGTTACAATATAAATAATTTTGAATATGGTAAAATAATTGTCATTTGTGAATTGCAAGATTGTATTGAAATGACCGACGACTTTATAAAATCGCAATCAGACATGGAAAAAGATTTTGGGATTTGGACACCTGGACGATTTGCATGGAAATTGAAAGTATTAAAAATTCTAAAAGAACCTATTCCTGCACGTGGCTATCAAATGCTTTGGAACATAGATTTAACCAAAGAAGATGCAAAATGATTATTACTATATGTGGCAGTTTAAAATTTCAACAAGAAATGATAAATATCGCAGAACAAATGACGTTCTTGGGATACTGTGTAATCACGCCTATTTTTCCGACACAAAATTCAAACTATACCGACGACCAGATACAAAAATTGAAAACTGCACATTTAAAAAAGATAGAAATTGCTGACGCAATATTGGTTGTCAATATAGATAATTATATTGGCGATTCTGTGCGTTCAGAAATAGAATACGCACAAAAACATAATAAACAAGTGCTGTATTATACAAATTTATAATTGTGGGTCTAAAACGCGCAGTTTCTGCCTATTATAACTTGACAACATAATTAAAAGTGTTAGATTATTACCATGTCGACAAATATAGAAACATTGCGCAATCTTGCACACAAAGGCGTTATCACACATTCCAGCCGTTTTCATGCAGACGATATATTATCTGCGGCATTATTAAAAATTTCAGGAATTATACCTGACGTTTCTTTTATTCAACGCGTCGGGCATGTTCCGCAAAATTTTAAAGGTTTGGCATTTGATATTGGCGGCGGCAAATTCGACCACCACCAATTGGATGCGCGAATTCGCCCAAGCGGTGAAAAATTCGCTGCTTTTGGATTATTATGGGACGCGATTGGCATAGAATACATCGCAAATAAATATAAAACCGACCTCAAAACCGCAAAATCTGTCGCAGATGATTTCGATGCATGCTTTGTAATCCATATGGATTTATCTGATAACTTTGGGACAAAACAATATCCAAATACACTTGCGTATCTCGTTGCTGCACAAAACGATATGAAATTTAGCGCCGAACAAAACAATAAAATATTTATTACCATCGCGAACAATTTGTGCACTTATTTAGAATCCGCCATATACAAATCTTATAAACTTGCAATAAATAAAATCCAAGCAAATGCCTTGGCGGTTTCAGATTTCATAACACTGCCTTTGGATTGCGATATTGACCGTTCTGCATTTGAAGGAACACGCGTAAAATACATTATCAAAGAATCACATCGTGGAACATATAACATTACAACCATAGAACCATATAAAATCCCCAAAGAATATATAAATATGCCTGGCTGTGTCCAAGTATACAGTATTGGTGCAGCATTTGATACATACAATAACGCTTTGTTGGCGGCACAAAAATTATTAACAGACATTCAAATAAAAGGTTTGTAAAACATTGTATGTTTGAAAAAGGCTATTTTTATACCTGTTTTGAACTTTTTGTGATATAATGTCTACAAAGGTTAAATTATGACAGATCAAGAAATTATTGAAAAAATAGATACTGTATTAAAAAAATTGCATAAATTTTTCAGAGAAATCGAACCAGAGGCAGAATCTATCCAAAAAAACGGTATTAAACGGTCCGAATATTTTAATCAACACCCTGAATTTGACGACGATGCAAAATCTGATTTTCCATTCTCTTTAAAACCCCAAAATATTATTGATGAAAAACTGCCTTTCCACGTGGCTGGATGCACTGGACGCGCGAGATTATTTTCATATTACGCCGAACAAATTGGCTTAAAAGATTTTTATGTTGTTTTAACAGCCAGAATTTCAGACCTGGAAAAATACGCAAATAAACAACTTGATGGACAAATTTGGGGACACCAACTTATAGCCATCAAATTAACTGGCAGCCTGCATCCAGACCATTTATGTTTGATTGACCCCGGCAGGTCTGATTCTTTTAACACCGCCCGCCTTCCATACGATTGTGTTGTTAACGGCAACATAAATTATTCTGGCGAACCGTATACTATATCGGCAATTTTTACCCCAGAACAATATGACAACATAGACAGTTATGCCAAAATAAAAGACGTGTATTTAAGTTCTAAGACCGCAAGAAAAATTTTATTGAACACTGCAACTAAGGAAATGGAGAACAAAACAAAAAATAAATTCATCCAATACGAATCAAACGACAGAATTTCGTAAAATAACGCTAATAACAAAACAAAAATTTTTACGATGGAAAACTATTTTTTTTGTGTTATAATCGCTGACGTTTCAGGTAAACACATTATTCACAAAAAAAAGGAAGTATTATGAAAATTAAACCATTTGCTGGGGTTCGCCCACCACGTGAATTAGCAGCCGAAGTTGCTTCGCGCCCATATGACGTTTTAAATTCAGTCGAAGCCAAAGCAGAAGCAGGCGAAAAATCATTGCTGCATATTATTAAACCAGAAATTGATTTTGACCCGATTGCCGACGAACATGAACAAAAAACGTATGACAAGGCTGTTGAAAACTTTAAAAAATGGCAATCAAATGGCTGGTTAGTCCAAGACAACAAAGAAATGTATTATATTTATGCGCAAACTATGGATGGGCGCACACAATATGGTCTGGTGGCGGCGGCAAATGTTGACGATTATATGACCGGAAAAATAAAAAAACACGAATTGACCCGCAAAGAAAAAGAAGATGATCGTATGATTCACGTTCGTATCCAAGATGCGAATTTGGAGCCTGTGTTCTTTGCATATCCAGACGTATCTGAAATGAACGATTTGGTTGCAAATTGGATTGCAAATCACGAACCAGAATATAATTTTGTTGCCGAAGATGGCTTTGGACACACGTTCTGGAAAATTGACGATGATGCAACAAATGCACGCATCACCGAAATATTCGCAAACGTTCCTGCGTTTTATGTTGCAGACGGTCACCACAGAACCGCCGCTGCGGCACGCGTTGGTGCTGAAAAACGCGAACAAAATCCAAACCACACAGGCGACGAAGAATACAATTATTTCTTGGCTGTGATTTTCCCAGAATCTCAATTAAAAGTTATCGATTACAACCGCGTTATCAAAGATTTAAATGGTTTAACTGCTGATGAATTCATAGAAAAATTGCGCGAATCGTTTGACGTTGTTGAAATGGGTTCTGAAATTTATAAACCAACAAAATTGCATAACTTTTCAATGTATCTGGGCGGGAAATGGTATTCATTAACCGCGAAAGCCGGCACATACAACGACAACGACCCAATCGGCGTCTTGGACGTGACAGTATTGTCTAATTTAGTGTTCGACAAGATATTGAATTTGGGCGATTTGCGTGTCAGCAAACGTATAGACTTTGTCGGCGGAATTCGTGGACTGGGCGAATTGAAAAAACGCGTAGACAGCGGTGAAATGGTCGCAGCATTTGCATTATATCCTGTGACAATGCGTCAGATTATTGACATCGCAGACACAGGCAACATTATGCCACCGAAAACAACGTGGTTTGAACCGAAACTGCGCAGCGGATTGGTTGTGCATAAATTGTCTAAATAATTTATAGTTATAAAAAACGGGGGAAACCCCGTTTTTTATACTCAATTGCATTATCCAAGGGTGATACAATTAATAAAAAAATCGGATAGGTTTATTTCGTAATCACCCTTGGATAATGCAAATTACCTTTGTTGTTCGACATCAACCGTATCATCATAAACCGAATATATTACATCCCCAACACGAACCTTTAATTTGCGTTCTGTTCCACTATGCATAACAACATCATCTGTTGTCATATTGCCATAGAATATATCATTACCGATTCGCACATTTAACGACGGCACAGTTTGTTTCACACTACGCAAATAAACTATGTTATCACCTATGTGCAAAATATGTCCACATTGGTCAGCCGACGCCGTCCCTTTTGGTGAATACCAAGAATTTGGGCATTCTGCGATACCCTGGTCAAAATCTGTATCATATTGAAACGTTCCGCCCACACAATATGAATTTTCAGAACATCGCGCACAGCCTTCGCTATCTTTGGGCAAATAATATCCTGGACTGCAAACATACGTTGTTAATACGAATCGCGGTATCATACTGGCAAAACCATCATAAACCCCAAGATTCAGCACATTACAACTGTTTGCAAATGTCTGGTTATTCAAGAACAAAACATCATCGGCGAAAACATTTGCCGTCATTAAAATTACTATAAACAAACCCGTCAAAGTCTTGTTCATAAAATTTTTAACACCCCAATCCGCCCTTTTGTTTTATCAGCGGCAGAAAAACAAAAACCACCGAAAAAAATTTTTCAGGCGGTTGGAGGTTCACAACAATTTGAATCGAAATTGCGTGCTTATTCAACATATTCGCATCCCTCCAACCTGTTTTTTTGGTTGGAGTAATATTTAACGTCCACTCAACAAACCTATGGACGCGATTCAAAACGGGTTGTGACGCCCCATCAGAAAAAATCTCTCTGACATTTGATATTCTATCACATAAATAAATCCTTGCAATAGTAAAAATATCTTTTTTTACATTTTTTGAATATAAAAAAAATCCACCAAGGGAAAAACGACATTTTTACAAGGAAACCTACTATTTTGATTAAAACGGATTATTTTTTATTGTTTTTACTATCTGTCAAAAACTATATATGGATGATTAAAACCCCAGATTTACAAACGTTTTTAGAAAAAAATTTATTATGACCTCAGTCATATTATCACATTTTGATATCTTGGCATTCTTGTTTATCCGAACTGGCATTAGTGGCAGAACTACACAAATGGCAAATACGATTTTCTCTGTCAAACAATGACCATACCCTTGTTTCACCCACATCTTTGGTTTCCGAGACCTTCTTGCGAGCCCCAAACGCAGCAAGAATAGTGATAGTGGGATTAGGCACAGGAGAAACATAAGTAGCAACAGCGGCGGCTTTGCCCATATCACTTTTGTCAACACCAGAAGAAATATCCGCATAAGCAGAACGTTTGACAGTATTCGAAAGCAAATCTTTGTTCGATACACCAGTGGCAACATCGTATGTAATCGAATATGGTGGCGTTAATGCAGAATCTTGTTCCAACACCCCAATATTACCACTTCCAAAAGGAAGTTTATTACACGTATATTGTGCCACATCCAAAGACGCTGATTTTGTAGCCTCAGCTATCGCTTCGCGCCATTTTTTGTTATAATTGGCCTGTGCTTTACGTAATGCAGCCATCGCAATATTAACACGATACTGATTCAACAAATTCGGAAAGCGCGCTTCTGTCTTTACTTTCTTCCCGCGTCTACTGTTCCCCTTTATCTGTGATAAATCACGACCAGTTATACAATATTGTATCTTGGTATCTGCTTCCAAAAGTGATATCGTTCTGTTTATAGTGCCTGCTATGTTCTGCAACTCTGCTTCTATAGATGATACTATCCCATCTGCTCCTTCTATATCTCTGCCTTTTACAAATTTTTTTACTTCTCTGATATAATCATCTA